>Ga0208747_1000126_pt1 | contig 21002 bp, 16 predicted proteins | sample Knorr_S7_td_AAIW_FD_185597 | JGI IMG/M metagenome (GOLD analysis project Ga0208747, IMG submission 185597) | Marine microbial communities from Southern Atlantic Ocean transect - Knorr_S7_td_AAIW_ad_750m_LV_A (SPAdes) (version 2) | ecosystem: Environmental > Aquatic > Marine > Oceanic | place...
AGGCTCTGGGGTGAATCGGATTTCATATCCTTTCGATAGACCAATGAAATCGGGATCCGCTTTCCATCCCGGGCGGTGGCGTAAAGCCGTTCCGAATGGTAGGCTTTTGGATCATAACCGCCCACAATTTCCTGTTGTTTCATAAGTGTTTTTTCACCCGTATCCATATTATAGTCGTAGGTCGTAGAAGGTGTCACCATAGATGTATAGCTATAGCGAAGAATATTGGTATTGAATTCTTCATTGACGGAGAGGCGTGCCGTATAGGTCTCTTCTTCAAAATCAATATCCGAATCATCCCCTGTTTTCTGATTGATAATTCTTAATCCCCGCAGACCATTTTTACGCTCATTGATGACCAAATGATCTTTAAAAATTTCCAACCCTAATAGATGCACATCATCACGATGTGCAATGACCTCTTTCCATTGGGAAATGTCAGTAGCATTCTCGGAAGTTTCCATCAGGCTGTTGTTTTTGGCATTCCAATTGGTAACGATATAAAACTTATTCTGGTAGTGATCGATACTATATTCATGCGCTGTTCCACGAGGAGTAAAGTTTTTGAATTTTCCATCTGGATTATCAGCCCGCAGTATATGGTAATCGCTTACCAGTGTGCTGCTGTTATAGATAATAATGTATTCACCGGATTTGGATCTGGAAACGCCTATATAATAGGTTTCATCATTTTCTGTATAAACTAGTTCATCATTACGAAAATCAGAACCCATTTTATGGCGGTAAATTTTTTCTGATAATAAGGTAACCTTGTTTTTGGATGTATAAAATATTGTCTGATTGTCACTTGCCCAGGCTACACCACCAGTCGTATTAGGGATTGTCTGTTCCAATATATCGCCACTTTTCAAATTTTTAAAATGGACCTCATAAAAGCGTCGGCTCAGTGTATCCACCCCAAAAGCCAGCCATTCATTATCGGGGCTTACGTTCATGCCGCTCACAGCGAAATAATCATATCCTTCCGCGAGTTTATTTTCATCCAAAATAATTTCTTCCGGTGAGTCCAAAGAGCCTTTTTTTCGGCAACGGATGGCGTATTCTTTTCCCTTTTCATAACGGGTATAATAGTAGTAGCCGTTATCCAGGTAGGGCACAGAAACATCGTCCTTTTTGATGCGGCCTACAATTTCTTTAAACAGTTTATCTTGAAATTTCTTGGTGTGGTTCAAACTGGACTGCGTATACTCATTTTCTGCTGCGATATAATCCACAACTTCGCCTGTTTGAGAATCAAATTCTTTCGCAGATTTCTGTTTATCGGCAAGGCGCATCCAATAATAGCTGTCCACTCGAGTATCTCCATGGACTGTTATTTCATGCGGTTTTTTTTCTGCATTTGGCGGTATTGTTTTTTGCATACAAGCACTCAAAAGTAGTGTGAAGATTAAGGATATATTTTTCAAATTTTCCTCTTTATCTAGATAATAATTGCCGACCAAACCAGAGCCACATGGCTCCAAGAATTAGCCCCAACCCTTCACGTTGATGTTCCCACATGTTTAGCATTCGGCCATCAACTTGCGAAGGCATAATGGTATTCAATAAACCAAGGGCGATTAAAGATCCAAGTATCAAGATTACGATCGCCCCAATTTTAAGATATAGTATTGATACGTTTTTCTTTAATGGTAGAAAGGCTACGACTAAATAAATAGGTATCCAGATGAATCCGTCTGGGTCATTCAAGTTCACGATAGAAAAGGAACAAAAAATAAGAGGGATCACCTTGCTTAATATTCGTTTCAATGTCTATCTACCAATCAATCCACCTGGATAGGAAACTAAACTTTCATGACCATTTTTTCCTACTGCAGCAACACCAAATAAGTAATTATCTATTACTATACCTTCAAGAGTGTAATTGGTTACATCCATATTGACCAATTTTGAATGCTGCCAGGTGGGAGCAGTAGTATCTCGCCAATAGAGTTTATAACTTTCTGCCCCTTCAACTTTATCCCATGATAAAACAGTTGATGGCCTTACAATACCACCGATCTTGACATTCTTGGGTTTTGCCGGTGCCATAGCTAGTGTCACTAGCGCAGCTGCATTTACAGCGGTCAACTTAGCGCAGTAATTAAAATTAACACCAGATATAACATCGCCATATTCAATCCCCTTTTCTGAACGAATATCTTGATGCTGACGGTTATAATTCTCATGAGCCTCCATTATTCGCACGCCTGGGAATCCTATTTCATTGAATGGCCGGTGATGTCCGCCACGGCCAAAACGATCCAATCTGTAAATTAACATGGGTTTCATTTCTGGTAAGTATGTTTTTGTTGTGGTAAAAACATGGCGGGCTAATTGGCGGGACTCACTATCATTCTCACCACCATAAAATCGTTTTTGTTTCAACTGACGTTCTGTTTCTAAGATTGAGAAAGGTTCAGAAAAAATACGGAAGGTCCGATTATCAATAACCCCATCAACACCTTCGATATTACCAATCATATCATTGTTCAAAATACCAATGATTTCCCATCCTTCTTTCTTGGCTTTTTCCGCCAAAAACCTTCCACCGAATAATCCCTGCTCTTCTCCAGATAACCCCGCTAAAATGATGCTAGAATGATAATCATGTTTGGACAACACCCGGGCTAACTCAATGGCTCCAGCCATACCAGATGCATTATCATTAGCACCGGGAGAATCACCGACTCCATCCAATGGGTCTGAAATTCGAGAATCAATATCCCCACTCATAATTACATAGCGGTTGGGATATGTCGTCCCCCGCTTGACTACGTAAACATTGACAATCCAAGTATCTTTTTTGATCCGAGATTTGGGGTCTCCCTTGGCAAGGGACCACTGCTCTTGTACTTCCAGGCAGCCATTACAATCCTGTGAAATTCTTTCGAATTCTTTTTTGATCCATCGACGGGATGCCCCGATTCCTCTTGTATCGGATACTGTGTCAGATAATGTATGGCGTGTCCCGAAATTGACTAATTTTTTCACATATTTTTCCAATTGATCCGCACTGATATCACTGATAATATCATACACTTTTTGGTCAACCTGTAACGATTGTCCTACCAGCATTATGATTCCTGAAAAATAAATAATGACCGCGCGTTTCATCATAAACATCTCCTTATCCCTTTTGATGCATTTTTTGATTTGAAATTCGGTTAAAACCATGTCTTTCAGCGCAAGTTTCTTTAATCATGGCATTTGCCACAGTTCTAGCATGGATCGCACGATATGATCTGGGCGTCATCCATGATGTCACTTTTGCAATGCCAGACAACAAAATTTCTCGATATCTAAATTCATTACGATTACCTAATAACAGGGATGGTTGAAAAATTAGTGTTGAATTTAATGACATTGATTTCAAATTTGACTCAAGTTCACCTTTTACACGGTTATAGAATATTTTGGAATCAGCTGAAACACCTGCGGCTGTAATAACGCTAAAAACAGATGTATTCCATTTTTTGGCTGCACCTGCAAAAGCCAAGGGATAGTCATGATCTACTTTTATGAAATTACTTTTACTCCCTGCTTTTTTTATTGTAGTCCCTAAGCAGCAATATACATGATCCACAGGAAATAAATCTTCCCATGGCGGCATCTCAAAATCTATAATTATTTCTTTGCGCTTGTCATCGTGAATCGGCAAAGGTGTTCTTAATGGAGTGATTACTTTTTTATAATAATCGGATTCCAAACATAATGTTAATAATTCAGAACCAACTAGTCCCGATGAACCAAGTACCAAAGCAGTTTTATCTGCCATTAATGTTTGACCTTGATTTTAAATATTTGACCCCGTTTACCCACTACAAATCCTGTGCGGGTCCCTTTGGCAAATGCCATGGAGGTTAGATCCTTTTCTTTGCTATAGATGGACTGCCAGTTTTTCCCATTATCATTTGTCATATCGAATCCAGAGGGTCCAACAGCAAAAAAAATCCTTTGCCTATAATGTACAACGCATTCCCGGTACTGGTGGGTCTGGGTTTCAGGCAAATGCCATGTTAATCCTCCATCCCAGGTATAGGCCATGGTATTTTGGATAGATTGATCTGTGTAATCCCCACCAACAGCGATACCTATTTTTTTATCCTTAAAGCAGAGGGAATAGATCCCCGTACTTTGACCACCATGCACCAATGGCGTTTCGGCCACAGTCCAATGCAATCCACCGTCTTCGCTTTTGAAAACTCTGGATTTGGCGCCACCCATTCCAAGCCAAACCGTATTACGCCCTGCTACGGGTATACCGGTTCCGCTGGCGGCAAATCCAAACTCAGGATCTAGTTTCTCCGGAATATTTTTCAAGGGTACGTCCTGCCAGGTATTTCCCCCATCTGTAGTTCTTATAAGTAAATGATGGCCTCCAACTGGGTCACTGAAAGCAATGCCGTATTTTTTATTCCAAAATGACATACCATCAAAGAAAACACCCTCACGATCATCATAATAGATTAGGCTCCATGTTTTTCCGCCATTTGTGGTTTTAAAAAAACGTGCCGGTTTATCAATTCCCATAACAATTGCTGTATGTGTATCAAACCCTGTGATATCCCTAAAGTCCGTTTTGTTCATTTGAGGTACAGATATATTCTGCCAGGATTTTCCTCCATCAACCGTTCGCAATACAGTCCCGCCTGTACCACTGACCCACGCCACATTCCTATTAATAACACTGAGACCCCGAAAAGATTCCTGTACACCACTATCCAGTCTTTCCAATTGGATTGACTGAGCGTTGACACCTATAATTAAACTAAAACAGAAAAAAAAATAAAAGTTTTTTTTCACCTTTTAACGCGGCATTGTCATAATCACACCCATGAGGTCTATACCATACCACAAATTTGCAATACGCAGATTTTCATTGGCTGCGTGCTGATTATTATCATGGTTGGCTACAGGAACAATGATGGCTGGTTTCTTTAGCATATCCGTAAATAAATATAGAGGCAGAGAGCCACCCAAGGCCGGCATGAGAATTAACTCATCACTCACAAAGTTTCGCACTGCATTAATGATGGTTTTTGCATGGGGTTCTTGCATGGAAGTCCTAGAAGCGATATAGCCGCTGCCTCGCCGATCCACCTTGGCAATTTTTCTATACTTTAAACGCGTTTCCATATCCGGTTCAGTATAAACAATATGGTATCCTTGTTTTCGAATATGGCTTTCAACCTTATCAAGCATATCTTCAGGATCATTACCTTTCACGAGTCGAACACCAATGGCAGTGGTGGCTGTATTGGGAATCACGTTGCGGGCTTTTTTACCCACATTACCACTGGCCAGCCCCTTGATTGTTAATGAAGGCAGCAATAGGCGCTCATTAATAGTCCGACCCTCACCTTCTGTAAAGGCAAGGCCCAATTCGTTTTTTAATTGCATATCCACATTGGGAATTTTGGCCAGTTCTAGACGCTCAAATTCAGATAAGGGTTCCACCGTATCATAGAAGTTTTCAATTAATACTTTACCGTCTTCATTTTTCATAGAGGCGATTAAACGTGCCAACATTTGACCGGGGACTGGCGCCCAATTCCCATAATGCCCGCTATGTAATGCACGAGTAGCTCCGTAGACAGTGACTTCCATACCAGTGACACCTCGAACACCAAATACGAGTTGGGGTCGACGGCTCTGATGCACGGGTCCATCACAGAATAGCCAGATATCAATATCATCCAAAAGATTTTTATTATTTAATAGGTGTGCCTTCAGATTGGTTGATCCCGCTTCTTCTTCACCTTCAAAAAATAATTTTATATTAGAAGTAAAACCAATTTTAGATGATTGGAGAGCATCCACTGCATTCAAAATGGTAATGATGGGCGCTTTGTCATCTCCTGCTGAGCGGCCATAAATACGCCATTCTGGATCAATTTTATCCCCTCTACTAGGCAATGCAATCGGCTTGCCTCCTCCATCCATAGCCCCACTGTAAAGCACTGGCGTAAAGGGTCCATGGGCCCACTTCGTTGGATCGACCGGTTGTCCGTCATAATGAACATAAAAGCATAATGTCCTTATTGCACCAGGCACTTTGTACTCACCATAAACAATTGGATTCGCTCCTTCTAACTCCAATAGTTGCATATCAAATCCGCGCTTTTGAAACAGATTACTGATATATTCCGCGTTATTCCGGATATCTTTGTGATTCGACGCCACATTAGGCATCGATAAAAGATGCGTAAAATCCTGTAAAATTGAATGTCCGTTTTGCTTTACCCACTTACGGGTGGCCCTAACTGACTTCGTTTCTTCGGCAGGGACAACCGATAAAAGGATTAGTCCCACCAATAATATAAACATGATTTTTTTGCCCATTTATCCCGCTTTCAGTATCTCCGTTGCCGCATTGATCTTAGCAGATGCACGATCCAATGCTCTAGTTACTTCGCCAATAAACAAATGGGTTTCATCCCATTTTCGTTCTTCCAGCCCTTCCCGGATACCCGGCAGGGTTTTTACACCATACCCCGTATAATAACCAGGCGCATATATCATATTTTTAAACCAATTCCGGCGAGGCAGTCCTTCCTCTCGCGTCATGGCCTGCTCAACATCTTTTAAAAGGCGATTCACCTGAATTTTTATTTCTGCCGACATGGAACCCTTTTTCATACTGGATAATGCCTTTTCATAATTCATAGCACTGGTCTTTAATCGCTGGTGGGCTGCCTCAAGGGGTGTAAAATCAAATTCCGGCACATCATCCAACCGTTTAGGGGGCAAATAAGTCTTTTTTGGATTGGCTGAGACTGTAAAAGCCTTTTCATTTAGCAGACGATTCCGGCGTTTGGTTTTTTCAGCGACTGTTTTTGCCAGTTTTTTATTGCTTTCAATGAAAGTCCCAATATTTTCAGCCATATTCATGAACCGAAAAGGTAAAATATCCGCTTCTGAAAGCCGTAATACCAGTCGACCGTTTACTTTGGCTAATGTGGTACCATAAATATAATCACCATCACTGAACCGCTTATAATGATCGTAAGAATCAAAAATAGAATGATAGGACCCACCACCGCTTTCACCGCCGAATCCAATGTTTAACGCGGGAACACCGGCATGATGAATAAAGGCTGTGTAATCTGATCCAGAGCCCAGTGGATAAATTCGCAGATCATCCCGTTCCGCATCCTTGTTTCCGCTAATCCGCAGCCGTGACCGTATCCGTTTCTTCAGAGTTACATCCTGAACCGGATCTTTCAGTTCACTTGCTACTTCATTCACAAATTTTTCTAAAGAGTGAGATCCGCTAACACCCATAAATCCAACACCTGTCCCATCGGTATTAATGTACACTACCATTTTTTCCTGAATTTCATCAAGGTGATATTCCACCCATTCTGTTGAACCGAGGAGGCCTGGCTCTTCTGCATCCCAGCCAGCGTACACCAGTGTACGTTTGGGGCGCCATCCGGTTTTTACCAATTCGCCGATTGCTCGAGCTTCTTCCATCAGTGAAACCATACCGCTGATTGGGTCCGCCGCACCCTGTGCCCAACCATCATGATGGTTCCCACGCATGATCCATTCATCAGGATAGACTGATCCTTTCAACTTTGCCACCGGATTGTAAGCCCTGCGCAAACCCCAATCAAATTTGAGTTGGAGGTGAACTTTTATTGGCCCCGGACCAATATGGTAAGTGACAGGCAATGCACCACGCCATGAAGATGGAGCTACCGGACCTTCTAACGCTTTGAGCAGCGGTAATGCATCAGCATAAGAAATAGGCATAACCGGAATTTTCATAATTGTAGGCGCATCTTCAATGGCAAGCCGTTCTACATCGGGCTTAGCTCCATAACCAGGCGTGAGAGGATCACCGGGGTACAGAGGCATATCTAACACGGAGCCGCGTTGTAAACCATGCTCCATCCGGTATGGCCCATCGGGATAAACATCCCCCTGAAAATATCCGTCATCTTTGGGATCGGAATAAAGAATACATCCAATGGCACCTTTTTCACGGGCAACCTTAGGTTTAATTCCTCGCCATGATCCGCCATACCTAGCGAGAATAATTTTCCCCTCCACTTTAATCCCAAGACGTTCCAATTCTTCATAATCAGCAGGAATGCCATAATTGACATATACTAATTCCGCAGTTACATCTCCATCAGCAGAAAAAGCATTAAAGCCCGGTAGCAGGTCTTTCGTAATACCGGAAGTAGCATCCTCATCGAAGGCTGGTTCTTTTAATTGTAAGGAAACTTTATTGGGTCCGACCATTTCCAGTTTACGGATTATTGGAAATGGCATTAATACATCAAAAATTTCAATTTCTGTTTCAAATCCCCATGATTCAAATTTCTCAGCGATGAATTCCGCATTTTGCTTGCTCCAAGGAGAACCCACATGATGCGGTTTTGATGACATGTGTTTCATCCAATCATCCAGATTTTGTGGATTGAGGACTGCATCAAACTGGGCTTCTAAATTTGTTTGAGTTTCTCGATCCAGAGCTATATCAAACGTACTGACTAAATCCATTTCAGGATCGGCAGCATCTACTGCCGGCACCTGATTACAACTGATAATAAAAAAAAACGACAGTATACTGCCCAAAGAAATTATTTTCATATTCAACCTCCTTAAATCTAAATAGGTAAGCGGGAGGGGAAACTAAATTGTACTGTTAATATAATGAATGGTTTTTATTATCTCTTTCCATGAATTAATAGAACGTGTGTTTTAATAACGCTAGTTATTAAAATGACAAAAAATTATGGATCACAACCATTCCCATGTCATAACGTCATAGTAAGATTTTAGTTTGGCATAATAATCATGCTAGCACAGTTTTTGCTGTATAAATAATCAAAAATGGGATAAAAATGGAAAAACTTCAAAAATTTATGTTAAATCACCCTTATATCAGCGTAGCGGCAATCATGCCGTTTATGTTGGTGTTTGTCATCGGCTTATTCTCGATACTGATAAATATTATACTTCCGATAATGATTGCCTTCTGGCTAGCTGGCTGGGTCTATACTGCTATTGTTGGCAGGCCGATTCGACAGTATTACCGCCAACCTTTCTGGTACACACACTATGAATAGTTTAAATCATTTAGTCGTGGTTTAATACGGCTGGAAAAACGTGCTTTTGATACTACTTTTGCAGGATCTTTTCTAAGCAGGCGCTGCTTCTCCACTGGCAAGCTGGCAAATTTCTGACACTCTACAGAACAGCAACCGGCATATTTTTCATTACATTTATCACACTGAATAAATAAAATATGACAGGCATCATTTCCACAATCCAGATGGGTATCTGCCGGTTTTCCACATTGATGGCAGACGCCGATCACATCATCCGTAATCCGTTCACCCATCCTGGCATCAAAGACAAAATTCTTGCCAATAAATTTTGATTCAAGACCCATGGCTTTCACATCATGGGCATATTGAATGATACCACCGCCTAGCTGATTGACATCTTGAAAACCATGATGTACTAAATAAGCACTAGCCTTTTCACAGCGGATACCACCGGTACAATATAGTAGCACTGTACTATCCTCTTTGCCATGAAGCAACTGCTTGACTTCGGGCAGCAGTTCCCTGGATGTATCCACATCGGGAATAATGGCATTTGTGAACCGTCCAACTTCACTTTCATAATAATTGCGCATATCCACCACAACCGTATCTTGGTCTTCCATAGCCTGATTAAACTGAGTTGCGTTGAGATGGTGGCCAATATGCTGCATATCATATTCATTTTTTTCTAAGCCATAAGCGACAATTTCATTTTTCACCTTGATAGTCAGCTTATAAAATGATTCCCCTGGCTGCAGGGCGATCTTCAATGGTATCTTCACAAATGCAGTGTTTGAATTCATATTCTTTTTAAACGCTTCCCAATGATGCTCGGGACAACTCAACTGAGCATTGATACCTTCTGCTGCTATATAGATCCTGCCAAAGATTTGAAAGGCATTCCAGTCTCGGTATAATTCATCCCGAAGTGATTCGGGATTTTCTATAGACATATAGCGGTAAAAAGAACAGGTGATTCGTTTGAATGATTCTTGTTGCAATTCTTTTAAAAGGAGCTCGCGGCTCTTTTTATTATATAAAACTTCTTTTTTCATCGCATGGGATTCATATGAGTTCAGGCCGCAAATGAAACGATCATAGGATCATGATCTGGTCCCCATTGGATATATTTATCCATGATAGAGTTGAATAACTTGGAGTTTTTCCATTTTTGAAGCCAAAGATTAAGTTGAGAATATTTTTCTTCAAAATAACGCGAATCCACAAAAGCAAATTGTCGAACAAATGGGAAAACGGCCACATCTAAAAGTTGAATTTTTTCCCCAATGAGATATGGTTGTATCTTTAAGATTTCATTATAGTCAGACAAAAATTTATCGCATTGTTCTTGATAATATTCCTTGGTGTGCTCTGGATGCCGTTCATGGTATTTATACTTATCCAACCAAGGTTTGAACTCATGATCATTAGCATGGATCATTTTTAATTGCTCATCTGGATTGATCTCCATCCAATCGGTATTGGTTTGATCTAAAGCCCACATTATAATATCAAAACTTTCATCGATGACCTGCCCATCCTCTAACTCAATGACAGGAACCGTCCCCTTAGATGAAATAGCATAGAGTTCATTGGGACGCTCTGTTAGCAATATTTCCCGTAGTTCAACGGAGATTCCAGTATATGCCAGCGCCATCCTGGCGCGAATAGCCCAGGGTCAGCGCCGGAAAGAATATAATCGTGGATGTTTACGCATATTTAGGATTTTTCATTAAGTGGATAAATATCGGGGCGACGATCCCTGAAGAACATTTTCCGTGCATGGGATTCTGCCACTTTAGTTAAATCAATATCAGCAATTAAAATATGATCTTCTCCTGTAGGAGATTGAGCGATTACTTTTCCATCAGGGTCGGTTATAAATGATTCGCCGGCGAACTCCATTTGGTCCTCAACACCTACTCTATTGGCCAAAGCACAAAAGTATCCATTGTGAAAAGATGCCACTTGGAGTTCTGCTTCATAGAGTCCATCTGGCCATTCACCTATTGTGCCGGCCTGGGGCACAACTACTATTTCAGCACCATTCACACCTAATGCACGAGTAAACTCAGGAAAATGACGGTCATAGCAAATAGCCACACCTACTTTACCAACGGCAGTATCATAGACAGGTGCTCCGTGATCTCCTTCCGCATAATAACTTTTTTCATAAAAACATTCATAATCTGCAATATGTACCATGCGGGTCGTACCCAGTAGCGTTCCATCAGCATCAATTACTGGGGAAGCATCGTAGGTTTTCCCATTATCTAATTCAAAAAGATTAATGATAATAACCATATGATGTTCTTTGGCTTTTGCCATGAATTTTTCAGTAGTTGAACCTGGGACAGGTTCGGCCAGATTGGATATATCATCTTTGGCTAAATACTGGGGATAAAAGGGCGTAAAAGCCAGTTCAGCAAATACAGCTATTTCTGCTCCTTGAGATGCTGCCTGATCAATATGTTCCAATCCTCTGGTTAAGTTGGCTTCCAAGTCTGAAGTTGCATGTTGCTGGATAAGTGCGATTTTCATTTTGTAATTATTTATGGAGCGCTGATTCTTGCCAAGCCGGGATAAGTGAGGCTGCCCAGGTATAAAATGCCATTTTTTTCTTCTACACTAGTAATGGGAGAATAGGAATCTGGTGCAGGGTGCTGCAGATTATGAATAATATTCCCATTTCCATCAATACCAAGAACAAAACTATATCGGTCTGGAGCGGGCTGCATCGATTCCGGCAACCGCAGTATCATTTTTCGGATAAATGGTTTTTCCCCTAAATTATCGATAATCTCTTTTCTAAGGCTCGCTAAAGCCACCCAATATATACCTTTCCCATTTGAGGAGATTCCATCAGGAAATCCAGGTAGATTATCAATAATAATTTCAGATTGACCTGCTTTATCTCCTTTTAACCAATATTTTTGTACCCGGTATTCAGATGTCTCACTGACCAAAATAAAATCATCATTTGGGCTGACTGCCACACCATTCGCAAAATAAAGATCAGATAATAAGGTTGTGGTCTTTTTTGTATTTGGATCATATACAAGTAGTCGTCCATAGGGTCGATGTGCTACGAGATCAAACTTGTAGTGGTGAACTGCGTAACGGGAAGAAGCATCTGAAAAATAAATTTTCCCATCTGAAGCTACATCCACATCATCAGTAAACTTAAATTTGATACCATCCGACTCTAGAGCAAGTGTAACAAGATTGCCCTGTAAATCCGCTTGCAATAGCCCTTGATTTGCATCGGCAATAATCAAATTCCATTTATCGTCAAAATCGAGACCAAGAGGACGACCACCAGTATTGACAAATACACCCATATTTTTCCCAAATACGTCATATTTGATAATGCGGCCATCCTCATATCCGGCATACATATTACCTGCTTCATCCACAGCAATATCTTCCGGCCCTATACCGTCATTTACACCTAGAATTTCTGCATCCTGTAAATAATCATTCGGCGCAAACTTACCCTTCATTTCAGGAGGTTCCGGCGCTACCCATACTGCCGGGTCCACATCTACCGGCCAGAATAATAAATATAATAATAGAAGACCTATAGTAGCGGATAAGCCTTGAAAAAACTTTTTCATTTTATTTGTATTCGATACCAGAGAAACCTGGCATTCTTTCCAATAATTCTTTTCCCATGAGCAGACTGGGCGTGAAAAAACCGGATTTATGATTATTACCAATTAGATACTGGGCCACTTCTACTGTGCCAAAAGCAGTTAGATCATACCCGTCAACAGTGGTAAATCTTCCCTGGAGGGTTTCACCATTTTCATTTGTCACTTCTCCCCAAACATAGGATTTTGCTTTTTCCCGCTGCTCGGGCGTATTGGGCCTCCAAGTTTTATCAATGCGGTTTTGTACTAATTTTTGTACCCATCCAATTTTCATAAAGCGCATGTATTTTTGACGTTTTCTTAATTGGACTGCCCCTTTAGGCGAACGGGGAAAATAAACTTCAATATTTGGAATGCCTGTACTATGATAGGCCGTATACACGTCTCCCCAGGGTATTGTAATTGTATTCACAGATCCGAAACCAAAATCAATTTCTCTCTCTTTATAGGCAAAGGGGACTTCTTTCATTTTACCCCCCTCTCGAACTCTTCCCCCGTAGGCCATACCCTGCACGGCAGTTTTAGCCGTTCCTTTGCTTGCTTTGGAACCCTTCATAGCAAATCCCAGTGCCAAATATGTGGCATCGGGCATTTTTTCTTTTAAATGGGCCGCCAGACAATCGGTTGGAATAACGTCAAATCCTACGCCGGGACAAACAACGATTCCAGCGGATTTTGCTTTTTCTTTAATGCTGTGGGCAAACTGATAAACGGGAATTTCACCCGTAATATCAATATAGTGGGTTTGGGATTTCAGGCAGGACGATATCATTTTATTGGCGGTGGCAGAAAAAGGTCCAGCACAGTTGGCAACAACCGAAAACCCACTCAATTTTTCAATTACATTTTCAAGCTCATCTAAAGCGAATATATTTGCTTCCAGTCCTTTTTCATCTGCCAGAACTTGAACTTGCTCATCGCGGCCTGCCAATACGGGCTTAAGACCTCTTTGGAGTGCTTCATCTACAACTAAACGGCCAGTGTACCCATTGGCCCCATAAATCATCCATTTATTGTCTTTCATATTTATTGTCTTTCATAAGTAATGAAGTATAAATGGATACAAATCAGAATTAAAAAGAAAAAGTAATAGTGTTATTGATCGATAACGCTACTTTATTTAATCAGTCAATTTCCATTTCTCCGCCTTCCATTTCCATCCCTTCACCTCTCTGCTGGCGGCTAAATCTGCTTCTGTCTTCCATTTTTCCAAATCGGTATTCTAAAGTCAATCGAACATTTTGACTATTCCAATTGCGATTAGAATCCTGATACCAATCACGTATCCCGTCACTGTCTATATCGCCCCAAGTCTCGAACCTAAAACCTGAAAGTCCAAATGGATCACCCACATTCAGCGTCAAATTAAGTCGTTCATCCATTAATTTCTTTTTAATGGACATAGAAGAAAAACTCATGGCGTCCATTTTACCGATGGCGATATCCCTCGGGGGCATGTAAAAAATGAAGAACATAAATTCAGTCGTAGGTGTAATATTCCACATTGTCGTGAATCTCATGCGCTGACCTTGAGCGGTCTGATCATAATCAGTTCCGTATAATTCGGTATTGATCTCATCCCAATACACACTGCCAGAAAACATCAATCTTAATCTTCGGCCAAGGGAACCAACTGCGCTGTATTCAATTCCTTTAGTTTTTTGGTCATCAACATTTGCATAGGTTGCTACAGATACACCATCTGATCTCATTTGTTTGTAACGTTCCATCTTGTCTGTCGTATGGCGATAATAACCACCTAAACTCAATGAAATTCCTTTAGTATATCGGCTAAAATTCAACTCGTAAGAATCTGTGTATTCTGGTTTTAGAAATGGGTTACCCATCCTGATATTTTTGCTATCTTGACGAGAGCTAAATGGATTTAACATTCGAGATCTTGGCCGATTAACACGTTTGGAATAACTGGTTGAAATCTGTAAAAATTGAGGTGCCCCCATTGACAAGGATAAACTTGGATAGAAACTCGAATAAGGATTTTCGAATTTTCCTTCGTTGTCGGTCTTTAAATCAGACATCATATCAACAGTTTCGTATCTACCGCCTGCATTATAACCAATAAACCATAGGCTACCTCCATATTGGATATAAGCTGCATGCACCGTTTCATTATAAATGAACTCATTGCTGAAAGCTCTATCAGGGGAGAACTCCCCTGTGGCTTCATCATAAAGCTCGGCTATTTGATTATCACCTCGATCTGTTGACTTACTGGATAATCCAACCTCTAGTTTACTATTATCGTCAAATGGATGAACATAATCCAACTTAAAATTATAGCTCTTACTTGTTCCATCTTGCCCATTCTTAGCTCTATCAATATCTACATAATTCAAACCACCATCATCGGTATTATAATATTCATTTACACCATCATTGAGCCCATCGGAAAAACGAGCATAAGATGTCAGTTTTTGCTTAGGGTTTTTAAACTTTTTATCATAATTCAAATTGATATCATATCCATTTCGATCTCCGCCACCATTCGTATAACGCCAATATTTTTTCTCACCTGGTCCAGTGTCCGATGTATAAGTTTTATTCTCACTATTTCGGTCCCCGTTACTTAAGGTAGTCGAGATAGCCAATGACTGCGTTGGATCTATAAAATACTCGAATCCTGTTTTTACAAATAAATTTGGGCCCCCAGAGTTCGATTGGTTATTTTTATCTAGGATATTTTTAAAAGCTGGAAATTCCATTGTCCGATAACTCGTACCATCTGAGATCCGTTTTCGATCGTTCATTCCTAAGTTGATAAATGAATTGAATGTTGTCGTCCGGTAATTAACCTGCCCAGATAGATTACTTCCCCCTTGAGAATCACCCCCAGTATTTATATTTCCATTCAATCCAGCAAATTTATTTTCTTTAAGTACAATATTGATGATTCCAGCCATTCCCTCTGGATCATATTTGGCCCCTGGGTTAGTCATGACTTCTATATCAGCAATATTTGCAGCAGGTACACTCTGAAGGAGTGATTTAATATCTCCTCCTGCAATACTGGATGGTTTCCCATCAATCATGAGATTCACTCTTGAACTTCCTCGCAGGCTAATATTATCATCCGGGTCAACTTCAACCCCTGGGACTTGACGCAATGCATCGATTGCATTACCACCGGTCGAAAGCGAATTTCTTTCTACATTAAAAACACGTTTTTCAGCTGTTTGGACAAATAATGGACGTTCTCCTTCAACATCAATTCCCGCCATTTGCAAGGCTGTTTGTACCAATACAATTGTTTCCAGGTTATATTCCGTTTGATTACCTCCAAATGGCATAAAAGTATATGGCCCCAATTCCTGCTTCTTATAGCCAATATATTCCACTACAACCTTATGGCGACCTAAAGCGATTTCTTTGATATGAAATTCACCATCTTGATTGGTAATTCCGCCCGTCATGATCGTGCTGCTACGACTATTAACAATAGCCACAGAGGCATACGGAATTGGAGTACCACTAGCAGAATCCACCACTGTACCATACACGACACCAATCTTGGGAACTTTTGTTGGGTCCGTTTGCTGTTGGGAATAACCTCCACGACGCCCTCCTCCGTGCTGAGCGAAAGACAAGCTGGTAAAGGCCAATATTAAAATAAATAAAATTTTACGCATGAATCTTACTATTAACTCCTTATTTTGAGATTTCATAGGATCTAACCTTGATCACCAAGGTTAGACAACTTTTTTTACTATTAGTTAAATTAATGTTCCCAAATAATTTGATATTAATAATATGGTGAAATTAATAATTATTTTTTACCTAAAATACATATGACTTATTCAATATCAAATTGAGATGGATATTGTTTATGCCAATCCGTTGCCTCCTGATAGGCTTTGGCCACCGCTAATACATTCCCATCTTCATACAGATCACCGATAAAACTAATACTGGTGGGCGTTCCTTTTTTATTAAACCCGTTTGGGACAACCACACAGGGATGTCCCGTCAGGTTAGTCCTGAGCAAATTATCACCAAAATAAGACGGGACTACATATACATCGATAGTTTTCATCAATTCAGCCATTTTTTGGTTTAATAGCGTACGCGCCCGGTTTGCATTAATATATTCCACTGCTGGAATGAAACGAGCTTCCCGGAAAACATTGGGCCAGGCATTTTTAATCTGACGCACTAATTCATTATCCCGATTTGTACGTGTTAGTTCATCAAAGGCTGCTGCAGCTTCTGCCTGAAGGACAAATGAAAGGGCTCGGGTAGGAAATTCAGGCAATTCTATCGGTACTAGTTCCAGATCCAATGATTCCAGCACAGCCAGAACCGCTTGATCATTTTCACTGACAGCTGAATCGGCAAAAGCAGAATTAATATAGCCCACCCTTAGATTTTTTAAACCCCGTTTCGATGGATATTGAAATGGGACATCCATCACCGTACGGTCTATTCCATCGGCACCGCGTATAGTATTAAAAACAATAGCAGCCCCTTCTACGGAACGGGTCATGGGACCCAGTTTATCCATGGACCAACTCAAGGCCATGGCACCAGCACGGCTAACGGCACCAAAAGAAGGACGAAGTCCTGTTACGCCATTTCGTGTAGCAGGAGATACGATAGATCCCCAAGTTTCAGATCCAATGGAAAACCCCACCAGTCCAGCTGCCGTTGCTGAACCCGGCCCTGCAGAGGAACCACTGGAGCCCTGTTCCGTATTCCATGGATTCCGTGTTTTTCCGCCGAACCACACATCACCCCAGGCCAGTGCACCCAGTGTTAGTTTAGCCACTAATACTGCTCCTGCTTCTTCCAATTTTTGGACTACCGTTGCTTTTCCATTTAGGATTTGATCTTTATATGGCGCTGCCCCCCAGGTAGTTTTATACTCCGGAACTGCCAGCAAATCTTTCGCTCCCCATGGGATACCGTGGAGTGGCCCACGGTATCTACCTCGTGTAATCTCTAAATCTGCTTTGCGAGCTTGTTGCATTGCTAACGTTTCCGTAATCGTGACCACACATTCCAGTTCAGGTCCATAGCGCTTTAAGCGTTCCAAATACATCCGGGTCAATTCTTCTGACTTTACCTTCTGGGTTCGAATGAGGTATGCTAGTTCCGGAATTGTCATGAAAGCACACTGTTCTAAATCTCCGGGCCGTACGGTAGGAATTTCAGTGAATTGAAAACGATCCCGCCCCCGGGGCAGATTACCATCATCCACTAACGGATTATAATACAATGGATATCCGATATGGTTTGGTAAATCAATCGTGCGTAATTGATCATATTGCTCAAGGCGTTCATTCAAGCCGTCCAATAGGGAATCGCGTTCCGATGCGGTAAAGTTTAGACCGAATACTTTTTCTGCTGCAGCGGCATTACCGGTTGTGATCTCCTTTTTACTACAACCAGCAATAACGAGAATAATCAATAAAAATATCTTTTTCATGGCAATGCCTTTATCTTTTGAAGTTTGATCTTGCCGTAAATCTACAATAGTGTTGAGGTCGTTGCATCTATTTTCCATTCGCCGGTATCTTTGGGCTTAGATAAGAGCGAAAAATTGCAAGATCAACTTATTCAATACCTAACTGAACTGGTTCATATTAATTCAGTAAATCCAGACCTTTCCACCGAGGGGCAAGAGGAGCGCGAGATTGCCGAATATGTTTCCCGCCACTTTCATCAATTGGGCATTCCAACACAAGTACATACCATTAGTGGAGATCGCTGTAATACCACTGCCTTCCTCAAAGGAGCTAACCCGGGAAAAATCCTATTGATGAATGGCCATCTGGATACGGTCGGCATTGAAAATATGACCGATCCTTTCAACCTCTGCAAGGATGGTGACAAGCTTTATGGCCGCGGTACTTACGACATGCTGGCAGGATGTGCAGTACAAATGGGACTGGCAACTTATTTTAAAGATCAACCTTGTCCTATTTCTCTTGCTTTTACTTTTGTGGCCGATGAAGAGAGCCTGAGTATGGGTATGGAACACCTAGTGGAAAATTATTTACCCTCCCTCCCTGCACAACCATTTTTAGGAATATTTATGGAGCCTACGGAAGAATCCATTGGCATAAGCAACAAAGGATATGCATGGTTTGAAATTGAGATTGAAGGTTTGGCGGCCCATGGTAGTCGTCCGGAACAAGGCATTAACGCCATTTTCCCATTAGGAGCTGCATTACAGGAATTAGAATTAATTAATCAGGAATTAGCCCAGGAAAAACCCCACCCTTACCTGGGTCATGCCACTCTTCATCCCGGCTTAATTTCAGGAGGCACTGGCCAGAGCGTGATCGCAGCCATGTCAAAACTGAATTGGGAAAGACGCATTTTACCGGGCGAATCCCAAGATAAATTAGACAGAGAATTGAAACGAGTGATATCTGCAATTGAAAACACCAACGGTGACCACAAAGTTAAAGCCCGGCAGACATTCAACCGTCCTCCGAATGAAATTCCCAAGGATGATTTGGTAGAAAAACTAAAAAAAGCAGCCGGTAACACAAATTATGATGGTATGTCCTACTGGGCAGATTCAGCTCTCGCTTCACAAGCAGGTATACCCTCCATCCTATTTGGTCCAGCTGGTCATGGCGCACATGCCGTTGATGAATGGGTCAGTTTAGCCAGCCTGGTCAACTGTTATGAATCCATGAAAAGATTCATTCTAGATTTCGACTAATTGTGTACCAATCCGCTGTCGAAATTTTATCTGCCATTGGAAATGGTGAAATCTCATCTGTTGAAATACTCACATCATATCTCAAACGAATAGAAAAAATAAATCCCGAAATCAATGCTGTTATTCAGCTGGATACAGACCGGGCCATGGCGCGTGCCCAAAAGGCTGATAAAGCCTTATCAAGTGGGGATTCCTGGGGTTTACTGCATGGCTTACCGATGACCGTAAAAGATGCTTTCGAAGTCTCCGGAATTGTTTCCACAGGCGGTGCCAAAGTGTGGAAAAATCATACTCCTGAAACTAATGCAGAGGCAGTCCAAAAGCTGATTGACGCCGGTGCTATCATTTTTGGCAAAACTAATGTGCCCTTATTTTTAGCTGATATCCAGACTTTTAACGATATTTACGGCACCACAAACAATCCATGGAATATTACCAAAACACCGGGAGGATCATCTGGCGGAGCGGCGGCGGCTGTTGCCGCCGGCATGACGCCTTTAGAATTGGGAAGTGATATTGGCGGTTCTATACGTACTCCATCCCATTTTTGCGGTACATACGGACATAAACCCAGCCATGGCATTATCCCTATGAATGGTCACATTCCCCCACCGCCGGGAGCTATAGCTGGTCAGAATAACTTGGCAGTAGTAGGTCCTATTACCCGTACAGCAGAAGACCTTGAACTCATGATGAATGTTTTATCCGGTCCAACGAAATCAGAATCCAATGGCTGGATATTAAAACTACCACCAGCCCGGTATAATAAACTCTCAGACTATACAATTGGTATTTGGCTGGATGATCCCTATTGCCCAGTTGATTTAGAGACGATTAACCTGATACGAAAAACAGCTGACCAAGTCGCAAATAGCGGGGCGAAAGTCCAAAATACCAAACCTGATTTTTCTTTAGAAATGAACGACAAAATTTATGGAAAATTATTGGCCCCAATTATGGCAACCGGTTATCCAAAAGAAGTGATTGAAACTATGGAGACAGCACTGCCAAAGTTAAATCCTGAAGATCAATCTCCGAGAGCACGACAAATACGTAATTCACTCATTTCCCATACTGACTGGCTTTCTGCCAATGAAAAAAGACAGCAAATCAGACAAAAATGGAATCTATTCTTTGAATCCTTTGATATCCTTCTATGTCCTACAACCGTTCGTTCTGCTTTTGATCATGACCACCATCACGATTTTCATGGCCGTAACATTATGGTCAATGAGGTTGAACGACCTTACAGCGACTTAATCGTTTGGCCTGGGCTGGCAAATACAGGTCAATTGCCTGCCACCAATGTCCCCATTGGTTTATCAAGCGATAATATGCCGATCGGTATGCAGATAATTGGTCCTTATCTGGAAGATAGAACTACCATCGAATTTGCAAAACTGATCACTGAAATCACGGGCGGATTTTTACCGCCTATTCCTTATAATTAAAGTTTACTAGGCCCTTATCTTGACATCGGTACATCTCAACACCTACCTTTGCATTGTTCTATGGCTACACTAAAACGCGATCTGGGCAAACTTTCTGGCTATGCAACTATTATTGGCATTTTAGTTGGTGCCGGTATCT
>Ga0208747_1000128_pt1 | contig 20891 bp, 17 predicted proteins | sample Knorr_S7_td_AAIW_FD_185597 | JGI IMG/M metagenome (GOLD analysis project Ga0208747, IMG submission 185597) | Marine microbial communities from Southern Atlantic Ocean transect - Knorr_S7_td_AAIW_ad_750m_LV_A (SPAdes) (version 2) | ecosystem: Environmental > Aquatic > Marine > Oceanic | place...
TACGAAGCTATTTCGCCAGAAACTGTTTATCGGGAAAGACATATAGTTATCGATAAATACACAGGAAAAGCAGCACTCAAAAACAAACTGGAAATAATGGGAATTCACTTAAAAGATTGGGAATTAAAAGCCACTTTGAAAGATATAAAAGCACATCCAGAAAAAGTTTCCTGGAAAGATGAAGAACTAATATCTCTCACCAATTCAATTAAAATAAAGGTGTAATTTCCGTCACAATTAATAGGAATTTTCATGAAAGATTTAGGCCCTGATTTTTACAATATTACGGATCTGCTTTCAGAAGAAGAATTACTGATTCAAAAAACTGCCCATGACTTTGTTCAAGCAGAGTTTATGCCAATTATTAACGAGCATTATGAAAATGCCACCTTTCCTATGGAATTAGCTCCGAAACTAGGTAAACTGGGATTTATGGGCTCGGCCCTGCCAGAAAAATCAGGAGGCGCTGGCGTGAGCAATGTGGCTTACGGGCTGATCTTACATGAGCTTGAACGGGGTGATTCCGGATTACGGTCCTTTGCCAGTGTACAAGGGGCCTTGGTGATGTACCCCATCCATTCCTATGGATCTGATGAACAAAAAGCAAGGTGGCTCCCCGAACTAGGCGCTGGTACCAAAATCGGTTGTTTTGGGCTTACTGAGCCTAATTTTGGTTCCAATCCAGGAGGAATGGTTACAACCTGTAAAAAAGAGGGAGATGTTTGGGTAATCAATGGCAGCAAACTATGGATTACCAATGGTTCTGTGGCTGATGTAGCAGTGGTTTGGGCCAAGGATATTGATGGTGTTATTAGAGGATTTTTGCTGGAAAAGGGGATGAACGGATTTTCCGCTCCTCTACAACATGGTAAGTTGAGCCTACGGGCATCCGTCACATCAGAACTGGTGATGGATAACGTTCGCGTTCCCGATTCAGCCATGTTACCGAATGTTGAAGGATTAAAAGGGCCGCTGAGTTGTCTAACCCAAGCTCGCTACGGAATATCTTGGGGTATGGTTGGTGCCGCTGTGGATTGTTACAACACAGCTCTGGAATATTCAAAGGACCGTAAACAATTTTCCAAACCTATTGCTGGTTATCAACTTACCCAAGCTAAACTTGCAGAAATGGTTACTCAGATTACTGAAGGACAACTTTTGGTCTATCGCCTGGGGCGTTTGAAAGATAAAGGCAAAATGACCTTCGAGCAAGTGTCCATGGCCAAACGGAAAAACTGTGCCATGGCTCGAGATATTGCCAGGACTTCACGGGAGATATTGGGAGCGAATGGTATCACAGAAGACTATTCTCCCATCCGGCACATGGCCAATATCGAGTCGGTCTATACTTACGAAGGCACCCACGAAATGCATACATTGATTCTCGGTGAAGCAATAACTGGTATGGCAGCATTTGATTCTTAAGGGAAGAATATTACTGTAAGCTTAACGGCTCCGGGAATACAAACTGCATAAAATTCTAAGATTGATTTAAATATCGTGTTTAAAGCCTTTACTGACCGATTTGTCCCCGTTTCACAAAAATCGGCACTGATTTATCGTGCAAAAATTGGTGTATTTCAGGGTTGGGTGTCCGTTTTGTTAAACGGTTTATTATTTATTATAAAAATGGTTATTGGACTGATGGTAGGTGCCGTCAGTGTGATTGCTGATGCAATCCACACTTTATCTGATGTCATTTCATCTTCTATCGTAATCTGGGGTTTTAAGCAGGCTGAAAAGCCGGCCGACGTTGAACATCCATATGGTCATGGCCGAGCCGAATATATTGCCACTTTGATTATTGCTACATTATTGTGTGTAGCGGGTATAGAATTCATCGAAGTGGCCATTGATCGGATCCGAAACCCGAAAGCTGTCGAAGCAGAATGGTGGATGATAGTTGTGCTAGCAATAACTATTGTGTTAAAAGAGATCACAGCCCGATACGCAGAATTTCTTTCATCCAAGATCGCTTCCAGTACCCTTCATGCCGATGCTTGGCACCACCGCACCGATGCTATATCGAGTCTTTTAGTTGTGGTTGCCATGATTGCAGGTGTTTATGGTTATCCGGCCGTCGATGGATGGGCCGGACTGGGAGTGTCTTTGTTTCTAATTTTTACCGGTTTTGAGATCGCTCGAGATGCAATCGATGATCTCATTGGGAAACCACCCACAATGGAAGAAGTAGAAAGCATTCGGCAAATCGTATTAGGTGTTGAAGGTGTTTTAGGCGCTCATGATATCACTGTCCATAGTTATGGACATGATAAATTTGTAAGTGTTCACGCAGAAATTGATGCTTCTGAAACTACAGCCGTGGCCCATGATATTTCTGAGGAAATTGAAACACGCCTTGAAAAAGCCATAGGAGTGGAGCCGACTGTACACATGGACCCGGTTCATCCAAAAAATCCTATGGTGCAAGATATCACCGTCCATTTAGATAAAGTCTGGTCAAAAGATGATCGAATTACTGATATTCATGATATCCGAGTAGTAAATACAGAAAACCATCATTTGATTCTTTTTGGAATAAACGTAAAGGCTGGTTTGAGCCAGAAACAGATTGTGGAATGTTGTCAGTCTTTAGAAGATGATTTAAAACGTAAATTTGATGGATTTGAGATCAATATCAAAGTATCGCCTCTGCATCGTTATTGATCAATTAATTTTCCCCGAATGAAATTGGGTTTCTTTTCCATCTACCTCAATTACTGCCGATCCTGATTTACCCAGTGATTTAAATATTCCGGAAACAATTTCATTCCCATTGTGGAACTGAATTTTTTCTTTCAAATGGCCACAAGCAGCTTCCCATTCAAATTGTATTTGATCTGTATTTTTGGGAAGGCCGCTAATCCATGGTTCCAATTCGTTTACAATTTCAGCCAGGACCCTTTCTCTTTGGTAAAATTTTTCCGAAACTATATGTAAGGAATTGGCCATTGATTGAATTGCAGGGTTAAAATCTTCTTTGGTTTCATTTACATTGAGCCCAATTCCAATTACAATTTGATTGAGAAGATTTTCTTTAACCTTTGATTCACAAAGGATGCCGCCGATTTTTTTGCCATTTAATAACAGATCATTGGGCCATTTTAATTTTACTGATGTATCAAATTTTGCCAGTGCTTTTTGAATAGCAACTCCAGAAAGTATAGGTATCCACCCAGAGATTGCTGGTTCTAAATCAGAAAAAAGTAGAATAGAAAATGTGAGACTTTTATCTGGCGCTGCGTACCATTTTTGATCAAAACGACCCCGGCCATTATATTGGTTGTCTGTAATCAAAAGAGCGCCCGATTGGACGCCCTCATCAATGATTTCCCAAGCCTCAGAGTTTGTGGACTCCAGCCGCCCATAGTATTCGATCTGTCGACCAAGAAACCTGGTTTTTAAATTGGCCTGGACCAGGTTGGTGAAGATCATATCAATTTATGCATTAGGGTCTAGTTTTTCTCGAAGTTTCAGCGTCATACCTGGCGTAAGAATACCAGCGTTGGCTTTGATGGTTTCTTCATTATCCCAAAGCAGAATAATCCAAGATTTAGCGTCACCGTATTTTTCTCCAGATATATTCCAAAGGTTATCTCCAGATTTCACGGTGTAAGCAAAATAAGTTGGTTCTAGTGTTTTTGCTGAAACGCGTTCCTTTTGAATGTTTAGAAAATTGTAGGGATATATGATATTTGGATTATTCCCAATATCATCTTTATTCCAAGCATAGATATTGCGCCACAAACGAAAATCGCCATATTCTTTTTTGGCGATTTTAATCAAGTAATCATCAGGAAGAACCATATATTTTTCCCATGCAAAATCAGGAAATAAAACTTCCGGGTCTATCTTAATTTCATTTTTTTGTTGCTCTGCAACTGTGTTTTTATCTGCATCCATATCAATAGCTGGGCCATGCTCCTGCATATCAGCGTTGCTGCTTTCTTCAGCTGCGAAAGTAACATCTTGTGGTGCAGGTAATTTCGCCCTTTCAAACTCACTTGAATTCTGTGCAGATTTAGTATCCTGAAGTTCCAGGGGCGGGGCAGACTGTTTACCGCATGAAACAAAAAAGAATACCATTAAGAGTAATGTGGATTTTTTCATTTAAGGATCCTTTATAACGAGGTTAGATATCAATATTCAATGATTTATTTTAGAAAAACGAATCAACGCAATATATGTTCCAAATGTATATTATATCAGTTAATTCGCTTCACGAAATTCTACTAAATTTATTGAAGGGAAAAAAGTTTAAGTTTGCATGAATTCTCCGAATTGTTTTCTAAAAACATCTGCTATTTCTCCCAATGTACACTCGGAACGCACACAATCAATGATTGCAGGCATCAGGTTTTTTTCACTTTTCGCGTGTGTTTCTAATTCTAATAATTTGGTCTTAACAGTATGATTATCTCGGTTCTTTTTTACTGCTTTTACGCCTTCAATCTGCTTACGTACTGATGCCTGATCAATTTTTTGTAAAACTGGTTCTGGTTCGCCATCATCTACATAAGCATTAACACCGACAATTTTTGTTTTTTCACTATCTATTGATTTTTGGTATGCATAGGCGCTTTTAGCAATTTCATTTTGGACCCACCCAGTTTCAATAGCTGAAATCGTACCGCCCATGGCATCAATTTTTTCAATGATTGACATAGCTTCATCTTCTAAGTCAGACGTTAATTTTTCGATCACCTCACTTCCGCCCATGGGATCGGTAAACTGTGTTACACCTGATTCATGGGCGATGATCTGCTGGGTGCGCAACGCCAGTTTAGCCGAATGATCAGTTGGGAGCGCCAATGCTTCATCGAAAGCATTGGTGTGCAGAGATTGAGTGCCCCCTAAAACTGCCGATAAGGCCTGTATGGTCGTTCGAGTTATATTATTATCCACTTGCTGTGCGGTAAGCGTTGAACCGCCGGTTTGGGTATGAAAGCGGCATATCATAGCTTTATCGTTGGTGGCTTTAAATCGATTTTTCATGATTATTGCCCATAGACGGCGTGCAGCACGGAATTTTGCTATTTCAGTCAGAAAATCGTTATGGGCATTAAAAAAGAAAGATAGTTGTTTTCCAAATACATCAACTTTCAATCCTTTATCAATGGCAGCCTGTACATAAGCAATCCCGTTTGAAATTGTAAATGCCAATTCTTGAGCAGCAGTGGAACCGGCTTCACGAATATGATATCCTGAAATTGAAATTGTGTTCCATTTCGGTACATGATCAGAACAGAATGCGAAAATATCCGTAATCAACCGCATTGATTCTTCAGGTGGATAGATATAGGTACCGCGAGCGATATATTCTTTTAGAATATCATTCTGAACTGTCCCACGTAATTTTTCAATAGAAATGTTTTTTCGTTCTGCGGTAACAATATAAAGAGCCAGCAATGTAGCCGCAGTTGCGTTAATTGTCATAGAAGTTGAAACTTGATCAAGTGGAATATCATCAAATAATCTTTCCATATCATTGATAGAGGAAATGGGTACACCCACTTTTCCTACCTCACCTTCAGCCATTGGGTGATCGGAATCATAACCAATTTGAGTAGGAAGATCAAAGGCCACCGAAAGGCCGGAAACTCCCTGATCCAATAAATAACGATAACGCTCATTTGATTCTTTTGCGGAAGTAAAACCGGAATATTGGCGAATAGTCCAAACGCGCTCTTTGTACATCTCAGGATAAATCCCACGGGTGAAAGGAAACTGGCCCGCTTTTTCAGCCATTATTTTATGCCCCGTTCTTTTTTAATATTTTGGTAGGCGTCATTCAGCGATTTGAATTTTTCTTCAGCCAAATTTTTTAAATCCTCTCCCAAATGTGCAACCTTGTCGGGATGGTATTTCGCGGCCATTTTACGGTAAGTTTTCTTCACCTCATTATCTGTGGCGGATGAGTCTAATCCCAAGATCTTATAATCGGAAAGTGTGTCCTTAAAAAACATGGCCTGGATTGAATTAAAATCATTATTGTTGATATTTAAATAGCGAGCGAGGGTATGGATGACCTTGACTTCATCGGGATGAACATGGCCGTCTGCTTTCGAAAGTCCAAATAGCACATGGATAAGTTCCAATCGACTGGAATGATCCATAGACCGCACGATCTGCCGGCAGACATCCCGCAAGGGATAATCCTGCTTAATAATATCTTTAAACAAGGTCATGAAATCCTGGACCTGGTTTTGGTTGAATTGCTTAGACAAAAATTGCTTCACATAATCAAGTTCTGATTTCAGCATTTGTTTGTCCGCTTTCATTACGGCTCCAAATAAAACCAATAGTGAAACGATGAAATCACCCGGTTGTGTTTGCGGGTAGGCCCGGGATTGATAAGTGCCCCCATATGATGTAAATGGTGAGCTTCCCTGCTGACCAGACATGCCGGCTAATGTGTAACCGACAATAGCTCCAATGGGCCCACCCAGTGCCCATCCGAGGCCTCCCCACATCATTTTTTTACCAATACTCATGTAATTTTATCCTTTCAAGAGTTGGCAAAGTTAATACTATTTTCTTTTCCTTCAGAATGCAGAAGAAACCAACATAAACTAATTTTGGAAATTTCAAAGAAAACAAAAGCGGCATTATGGTGGAACCGCTTAAGTACAAAAAAAGGTTTGGGATCAGAAACGATGTCTCTTTCAGTAAATGGCAGGCGTGCGCTTCGATTTCTTATCATTCTTCCTGAGCATGCGACGCAATCAGAATTGGCAAAAAGATTTGTATTTTCTATGCGCAATGCACTTGGTCCAGAAGGGATAAACCAGATAAGAATACTAGGTCCAGCAAATGTCGGTAATCTGATTAATCTCGAAGACTTTCAAGATTTTATTTTATATTCAGAAACAGACTTAAACCGTTGGGGGCTGCCAGGGAAAGAATTGATTTGGACCTGCCAGCGGATCAAGGTTGATGCCGTTTTAGATCTCAATCAAGAATTCGCTCCCATTTCTGCTACGATCTGTTCTAAAATAATTGCACCTTTAAAAGTGGGATTCTTTAGTGATGAAGGAGAAAATTATTATAATATTATGATACAACGATATGGAACTGATTTAGTAGAAAGTGGTTTTAAGGAAATATTTCAAATACTGGGTATAGGATGAATATATTTGTTTATGAAGATCTGTCGGCGATGAATTTTGACCCGATTTCCCTTACCAGAGCGACATTTGATATTCGCATCGGAGCAGAAACTTTTTTAGATCGTATTCAATCTATTTTCCCCGATTCAAACATATCACTCATTGTTCGAGATGAATTGAAAAATGTGACAATGGAAAGGCACCCTGAATTTTCTGTAAATCCCAGTTCTGTTAAAGATGGTTTATGGCTGTTAGGCAATGTAATCTGGGATAAAGTGGATATGAAATCATTACTGAAGGCTAACAACGCTTTTTATTCCGATAAAAAACTTGTCGGTGCAAATTTATCGAAAGAGCTGGGAGAAGATTGGATGAAAAAAGAAGGCCCAGCGCATGGTAGCCCATCAATTGGAAATAAAGAAAAGGTTAAATCGTTTTATTGTCAATATCTCTGGAATATTTTAAATCACCTTCCACACACAGTTTTGTACGAATCCGGAAATTATAGGAATCATTTGGATCCAACAAAATATCCGGATGCGATTTTTATGAACCCCGATCAAATTTTTGTTGGAGATGCAACTATTCAGCCGTCAGCATTAATCAATGCTGAAAAAGGACCCGTTATTATCGATGATGGTGTTTTGATACATGGTCAGACTTATTTAGAAGGCCCCCTTTATATTGGTCGCGATTCTATGATTAATCCACTCACACAGATAAAAAATTCTGTAATCGGCCCATCTTGTAAAATCGGAGGAGAATTAAATACAGCGATTATTCAGGGATTCTCCAATAAAGTACATGAAGGCCACCTAGGGGATGCTTTTTTGGGCGAATGGGTAAACCTTGGCGCTGGAACCATTAACAGTAACCTGAAAAATAATTATGTATCGGTGAAGGTACAAATTAATGGGAAAAGTGTTGATACAGGTAGTTTACACATAGGATGTTTTTTGGGTGATCATGTAAAAACAGCTGTTGGAACGGTCCTAAATACAGGTACAGTTGTAGGCCCAGGCTCCATGATCGCCACCAACGGATTTCCACCAAAGGCGATACGTCCATTTACCTGGTATGTGAATGGCACCCATAAAAAAGTAATACTTGACAAGTTCTTTAAAACAGCATATCATGTAAAGGAAAGACGAGATAAGAAGCTGAGTAAAACAGAAAAATCATTGTTGGAAAAAATACAAAGAAACCGATGAAAAAATGTTGGCGAGTGAAATGACATCTGCTATATTCGTCTCCAATTTCAGAGGGAAAAACCCATGTTAGAAGGTATAATTTGTCCGGTATGTGAAAGCACTTTGGAAGAAGTAGATTTGAAAGAATCACTTATATGTAATAATTGTAAGTCCGATCTAAAAGATAGAAAATATCTGGACTTCCTGGAATTTCTAATGGCCAATGGTTTGGTAGAAGATCTGGACTTTTTTGATCCAAAGGTATACAGTGAAGATGTAGAGCGTCTTGAACCAGACGATGAGGAAGACGTTGATCCGGCGGAATTCGAAAAGAAAAAAGATATCTTCAGCCTATATGAGGGTGAAATGGAGATGTATAAGCAAAAAGCAAAAGATGATGAAATTAAAGGTTATGAAGACTTTGAAGGGATCGAAGAAGAATGGGAAGATTTCAATCAGAGTAAAACCAAATCAAAGTCCAAGTAAGAGTACAAAATAATTATGGAAGAAAATAAAAACATTCAACAAATCAATATCGAGCTCACACAAGAAGTCAGTGAGGGGGAATATGCTAATTTCGTTGTGGTCACTCATTCACCAGCAGAATTTGTCATGGATTTTACGAAAATCCTACCTGGTGTAACGAAGGCCCGAGTCCATTCGAGGGTCATTATGGCGCCGCAGCATACCAAAGCATTTTTAGCGGCTTTGAACGATAATATTAAACGTTATGAGCAAAACAATGGAGAAATTGCACCTCCTGCACAGGATGGATTTGGTGATTATCCTGCTACACCGCCAGAGGGCTCACTTCCGAATTAGTAGATTACCCAATCTGCACCCCGTTTTAATTCCCTCATTTTAATTATTACCCAAACGCTGAGTACGATCCAGGCTAAACTGTATCCCAATAATCCGCCGAATACAATATCAGCTGGATAATGAACCCCTACATAGACGCGGCTGAATGCAACTAGGGGAGCGATTGTAAAGAACATCGCTTTGTAACGGGGATAAAAATAATTAAAAACTACTGCTGCTGCAAAAATGTTTGCTGCATGGGAAGAAACAAATCCGAATTTTCCTCCTTTACCCATTAGAATACGTATTCCTTCTGTTAATTCATGACTGGGCCTGAGTCGTCCAAAAAATGGTTTAAATATCTGGGCAGATGTGGCATCAGCCAATCCAACGGAAACAATTAATATTACGGCAGTAATCTGACCGCGCCTACCTCCCTTGATAAGTAAAAATAGAATGGTTACCAAAATTGGAATTACCCAAATATTTTGATTTGTAATAATCGGCATAATAAAATCAAAAAGAGGGTTAGCTATTGCAGTATTGAAAAAACGAAAAACCGCCTTATCAATATTAATTAAGTATTCTAGCATGCCTGAAATTTAACTTTTCTTCAATATTAGAAAACACTTGCTCAAATTATAATGCTGAGATAATTTTTACTCTATTTTGGCAGGACCGTTATAAAAGAAACCTGGTTGTTCCCCCACTTCCAGGATTCCTACGGTCCTGCTTCATTTTAAAACACAAATAAGCCTCCAAAGTAATTTCGAGGATTATGACTTGTTGCCCTGTATAATTCACTAAAACCCAGCACCAATCTTTTGCGCAATATATTGTTATTTATTATCTGTGACTAATATCTAAAGCGAACCGCGCAATCAACGGAATAGCCTCTCCAAAAAAAGCGAAGCGCTTATCTTTGGTCTGTCCGCGAACATAGCGGATATAAATTTGGGCCGCTATTCCTACCAATCGAAACAATCCCAAAATGTGATAAAAGGAAATGTGTGAAATATCCCGCCCGCTTTTTTCAGCATAACGGGCAGTTAATTGATCTCGCGACAAAAATGATCCATCAGACGGCATCATTTGAACTGACTTAAAAAAAGGGGGGTCTTCCGGATCTGTCCAGTAGCATAGAAGGGAACCCACATCAGAAAGCGGATCACCTAATGTGCACATATCCCAATCAAAAACAGCAACTAATTGATCCGGGTTTTCAAATGAGAACATGGCATTATCAAGTTTATAATCATTGTGTACAAGGGTATGATCCGATGAGTCTGGGAGGTTTGATATAAGCCAACTGTACAATGCTTCCATATCTGGGATTTCCTGATGTTTTGCTGCGGTCCACCGTTTATACCAGCCTTCGACTTGCCGCTCAATAAATCCTTCTGTTTTTCCCAGTGTTTGAAGCCCCAATTTTTGGTAGTCGACCCGGTGCAAATCCGCCAAAGTATCTACTAAGGCCATGCTCATCCGTGCGCCAGCATCGTTCATTTTGGAAAATTCATCCGGCATATTTGATCGAACAACCAGGCCATGACGGCGTTCCATAATAAAAAAGGGTGCGCCGACGATATCCGTATTTTCTTCAAATAAAAAGGCTTTGGGTGCTTTCGGGAACGATTGATGAAGCACAGAAAGAACGCTGTATTCCCGTCCCATATCATGGGCCCCTGGAGCGACTGGACCCAAAGGCGGGCGTCGCAACACATATTCATGGGTGCCGTAGTCCAGATGGTAGGTCAGGTTTGCTTTACCACCAGGAAACTGTCTTACGGTCAGTGGCTGATCGGATCCAGTTAGCTTTCCATGAAGGTATGCCGCCAGTTTTTGTTCATCTAAAGCCTCGTCCGGGCGGACCGGAATTGTATCAGTTGTCAGGCTCATAGGATTTTAAAATATGTCGCGCCGCCGCCATTTTGTGGACTTCATCGGGGCCATCATAAATGCGGGCGCCCCGTTCGTGACGGTACCACAGTGCCAATGGTGTATCATCTGTGACTCCCAGTGCACCGTGTGTCTGGATGGCACGATCCAAAACTTGGCCTAAGGTTTTTGCCGTGTGAAACTTGATCATGGAAATTTCTGCTCTGGCAGCATGCGCACCTTCTGCATCAATTTTCTGGGCACATTCTAAAACAAGGAGACGATTCGCATCAATTTCAGCTCTGGATTCTGCGATCCAACTTCGGATAACAGGTTGATCAGCAAGGGTAGACTTTGGGGTAATTTTTCGGTCTGACGCTCGCTGGCACATGAGATCAAAAGACCGTTCACAGATACCGATCCAGCGCATGCAGTGATGAATCCGGCCCGGTCCTAAACGCTCTTGGGCCAGCCGAAAGCCTTCGCCTTCCTTTTGGATCAAATTTTCACTTGGCACACGGACATTGGTATACTGCACTTCTCCATGACTGAAAAAACCAGCTCCTTTTTCACCCATGACAGAGATATTGCGCACCAACTCAACACCGGGCGTATCCATTGGTACAATGATCATACTGGCTTGTTGGTGCCGGTTCTCCGCTGACGGATTGGTGACGGCCATAACAATACAGAAAGAAGCCCCATCTGCAGAGGAAGTAAACCATTTTCGGCCATTGATTACATATGCGTCACCATCTCGGACAGCTGCGGTATCTATCCAGGTGGGATTTGATCCAGGGCGATCTGGCTCTACCATGCCTATACAACTGCGTATTGCACCATCCATGAGTGGTTTTAAAAATGTTTGCTTTTGTTTGTCACTGCCAAAATGCGATAGCAATTCAATATTACCAATATCAGGCGCCTGGCAATTAAAGGTATAATGCCCCAGCGGGGAGCGCCCAAGAATTTCACTGACACCGGCAAATTCAATCAAGGCCATACTTTGGCCCCCATGTTCTACTGGAAGATAGGGCGCCCATAACCCTTGCTTTTTGACCTGTTGTCGCAGTTTATCCAAGGTCATGTATAATTCATCATATTGATGATTCAACAGGAGAGGTTCTAATGGAATCACCTCTTTTTCTAGGAAGTCGAAATAGGGTTGTAAATGATTATCCATTATTTACACAGTATGGGTTTTCTAAAGTAAAAAATCCCCAATAAATGAGGACTTTTTTATCAAAAAGAGAAAAGTTTGAGATATTTAAAAGTGTGCGTTGAGTTTCAAAGTTATATGCCGCCCCAATTTGGGCCCACCGATAATTTCACGGTGGACGTCATCATTAATATTATTAATGTTCAACAGCAGGTCATAGCGTTCATTAAATTTGTAGCCCAGCATACCATCTATGACAAGGTAGCTTTCAATGGTACCAAAGTGCACACCAGCGGACCATTCAAATTCAGGTATATATCGAAATCCTAAATTCCCCAAAAATCCTTCCTCTGCCATGTAAGTCAGTTTGCCATTCAGCTTAAATCTGGGCGCATTAATAGGGTCAAGATTACCGGTCAATTTATTAAAGTATCCTTTTCTGCCCAGAAGAGAGAAATTTACATCAGCACTAATTCTGTCTGTAATGAAAGCATAAAGACTGGCATCCAAACCCCACATGTTCACCCTGCCATAGCTTATATAGGTGAGTGCCAGTGGCGGCGAGACAGGAAACCTGTCATCGGTATACCAGGCACCAAGGGTGTCCCCATTTGCACCAAATTCGAGCCAAGATCCTGATCGATACTCCTTAGGAACCTTCCAGTAATCAGAACCAATATTATTCCAGTCAGTGCTGCCGTATGCAACCCAATGGCTGCCTGGGAGGCCATCCCCGCCATCGACCCAGTTGCTTCTTTCCTTAAGGCTAATCACGCCAAGAATTAAAGGATCTGGATTATCAACAGCATAGAAACCACTTGATGTATCTAATGCCACTGGTGTCACCCAGGTGAGGTCACTGACAAAATCACTATAGGTGCTGTTATAGAGATCAAATGTCATGCGAATACGGTCCGTAATGAGACCAGTATAACCGAATTCATAAGTCCAGATCACTTCTGGCTTTATCGGATCGATGGTCCGGTAGTCTTCCGGATCGACAAACTGTCCTGGTCTTCCTAAGACACTTGGAATGTATAATACCGAATTTTCTGGCATTTCAGCGAGCCTGAATTCAGTTTTTGATCCGGCGCGCACATCAAACATCATGAGTCTATCATTATCACTTCTGAAAAAGGTATAACCATCGGCATTTCCCACTGCCTTAACCGAGAAAATGGAATATTGCGCCGCTTTTACATCCAGGTAAAGCCCCTGTGAGGAAGGTGAATTAAATGCTTTGGCAGCTGTCAGGCGGAAAGTGTGTTCTTGATTGGGTTTATATAATAGGCCCACTTTCGGCGACATTTGAACCCCATACTTCATTGTTTCCCCGGAAAGGGGATCTTCGAGAAACGTAAACCCATTCGAATCTATCTGGCCACTGTGAAGGTCAAACCGGTTGGAAAGAATCAGTTCAAATTTTTCATTCAATTTTGTCTGGGTTTGGGCATATAAACCGTACTCATTGGTCACGAACAATTCATCCCATTCGTCTATCTTGCCATCTTTATCGTTATCTTTGCCGTCTCGTTTAAAACTTGCGGGATTTCTGCCACCTGTACCATCAGGCAATATTGTTCCAAAGGTTTCCGGCATGGTACGCTGGTAGTCCATTCCCCAGACAAACCTTGTATTACCCAGGGTTGGAAACTCTAAGGAATGTTGCAACTGAAAATGGAAAAAAGTGGAGCGGTCCACCACAATTTCACCCGTTCTCAAATTTCGGGTAACGCCAGAGTTGCTGGTGTTTAAATAAGCCTGCGCAAACCAGTTTTTATATACCCAGCGCCCTTGGTAGAAACGGTAGACCCAGTCATAGGCGAGGTAGCGTCCGATACCGGTGATATTTATATTGGTTGCTTGAGCATGTCCAAAGTTCAAGCTGACAAAATGATCTTTTGAAAAGTCATAATCAAAGCGGAGATCGACACGCTGGTTACCAATGTTAAAATCCGGTAGATCTTTATATCCATCTTCGTTTCGATCTTCAACGATATTGTCACCTTTTTTGTATGTGGTGTCTACGATGCCGTCGCCGTCACGGTCGACTTCGATATCCCAGCCGTTCCACCAGGCTAAATCATCTGCGAAAAAATCATCCAGAAGATCACCGTCTCCTGTCTCTTCAATCCACTGGCTGTAATGGTTTCTTTTTTCCGCGTCTTCAATGTATTCCCAATCATATGCGGTAAAATTCACGAATGACATTTTATAACTGAAATTTTTCAGGTGTCCGGCATGCCGGGCCTGTAATTTATTGAACTGACGTGTTCCAGTTGTATAACCAATTGTACTCCCTAATGATTCCATGGGCCGCTTGGATATGATATTTACCACTCCAGCGTGGGCGTTGGGGCCGTAAAGGGCCGAGGAGGGGCCTAAAACCACTTCGATTTGACTGACATCATCGGAGGTAAGTGGAATTACATTATAAGCAATCAGACGCAAAGATGGCACATTGGCCATGCGTCCATCGGTCAGAGTTAACAATCGGCTGGAAAAACTGGAATTAAACCCGCGGGCACTGAGGTTATAACTGTCCAGTCCTGAAGCCGTAAAATCAATCCCTTTTATGTTTTTAAAGTAGTCTCCCAGATTCGGGTTACTGGCGCTGCGAATTTTTAGCTCTGAGATCACCGATATGGCTGCAGGCGCATCCGTAATCCTTTCTCGTCTTCCACGGCTGGCAGTGACCACGTATTCATCTAGTTGAATTGCGGAAACAGCAAGTTGGAAATTAGATTCTACCGCGGTTTCCCCATCGGAAATTTCCAGGGTTCTCTTTTCCCTTCGGTAGCCGATATAGGTGACTTTTATATCATAGGATCCGGGCGGGATATTTTCGACAGTATAATTTCCGTCGAAATCGCTAGCCGCACCGGTATTGATCTTACCGCCGGTGATTACCACATTCGCTCCAATGAGAGGATTCCCATTGGCCGTAGCGGTAATTTTGCCGGTAACAGTTGCATTTTGAGAAAAGACAACTGATAGGATGATGATCAATAAAGTGATCGATTTTTTCATGATTAATCTGCTTTAGCTTGTTTCAAATTAAAATGGGGGTGGTTTTGAAAACCACCCCCATTTTTATGAACGATACACTTAAGAGAGTATCAAAAATGCTTAATCTTAAATTCGCTCGAAAACTGCTTCAAACGTAATCGTTTCATTATGTGGGAAACAAGTCCCCGTAGGAAAATGATAGGTCAATTTTCCACCAAGTGCAGCTGTTGCTGCTCCACCACTCAAATCAAGATCATGGTCACTGTCATTCGTGAATACTACTGCACCAGTTGCTGCTGATACAAGAGCAGCGTAAGGTAGACCAAGAACTTGTGTTGTAGATGTAGGATGTGTCGCCATATAGTAAGCTAAATCAGCTGATGTAATGGCGCCATCTTGATCCACATCTACGACTGTAATACCCCCTGTGGCAGCCACCGCACCTAAATACGCCAATTCACCTTGAACTACTAATGCATAAGCGGTGAAATACCCACTCCAGGCAGCTAGTAAGGGTGACTGAACATATGCTTCTGCAGCACGATCTCCTGTGGCGGCAAAAGCGCCTGTAGTTGCATCAACTGGCATTTCAAAAATACCGGTGGATCCGCGGTCAGCTGCTTCATCCCAGGTGTCTTTCACTTCTGCATAAAGCACATCGTGTGCATCCCGGTCAAAAAATCCTATTGTCAGTTTACTGGAGTCTGCCACATTGTACGTTCCATCTGGAAAGGGAGGCAGCACTTGATCACCAAGATTAATATCCGGTGCAATTGAAAAATTACCTGCTTTGACCACCCCAGTTCTTGTGTTCTTATTAACGTAATATAAACCCTGGTCATCAATCGGTGCGACTGTACCTGCAGTACGGCAGTTAATATCATCCAGGCGAGTGGTCGGGTATGTACCTTTTAGGGTATAGGTAGCACCCGCACCTACTGTTGCAGCATCCTGAGCGGTGAGTGTCATGGCAATAGACGCTGCAGCTAGCGCTGCTTTATTGAATGTAGAAGTCGTTGGAAAGCCCGGCATAGGATAATCTTGCTTCAAAGTAAAAAGCGGCACTGCGCCGGTTTCTGCTGGTAGGCCTAATGCAGCTGCATTTTTCCATAAAGCAACTTTATTCATGCTATCAACGCCGGTTGGCATGTCAGCCGAACGCGTATAAGTACCTTCAAGCGCAACCAGATTCCATGCACCTACAATGTCTCCATTGTTAAGAATAACTTCTTCTACTACATCTACATCTTCTTTTGCGTCTTCACAAGCGCTGAATATCATAACGCTCATCAAGGCGCCTGTAAAAATCTTATACAGTTTTGAGTTCATCACTTCTCCTTTGATTATTTAATTAAATGTTCGTTCATATTTTTTGTAATTCCTCGGTGGAAAAACTTCATTAACCCGTTACAAGGTACATCTATCCAAAATTTGGTTCAAATCTTTTTTTATTGGCAGTTTTTAATGCTTTATATCGGATTCAAATTGTGCGTCTAGGGTCTAATTTTAAGTTTGTTGATTGGAAATAAATAAAAAATGGGGCGGCTAATAAACCGCCCCATTTATATAAACAATACACCTAGTTGGTGTTCAATTTTTTTATTCTACGCGTTCAAAATCCGCGACAAACGTAATTGTTTCATTATGGGGGAAACAGGTTCCAGTTGAGAACACATAGGTCATTTTACCACCGGCAGCTATTGTTGCTGCTCCACCACTTATGTCCATATCATGGTCGCTGTCATTATTAGGTACAGGTACTTGAAGCGGTGTTGTTCCATCAAAACTCTTTACTAAAGCATTGTATGGCATGCCAAGTGCAGTTTTACCACCGGCATTAGCAAGGTTATCCATATGCATATAAGCAATCATGTCAACTGCATCAATATTGCCGTCAGGCGTACCTGCAGGTCCAGCTATATCAGTAAGTGGATTTTTCACATCAGCTTTCTTGGCTGCGGTTTCGGCATTGATATTGAAAGCATACCAGGTCAAATAGCCGCCCCAAGGGGCTAGAGCTGCTTGCATAATATAACCTTCTGCGGCCGGCGTTCCTGCGGTGCCAAAAGCACCTGTAGTTGCATCAACTGGCAGTTCATATATACCAGTATGCCCGCGGTCGCCTGTTCCTGGACCGGTTCCTTCATTCCAGGTGGCTTTTACCTGGGTATACAGCTCATCGTGTGCATCCCGGTCGTTAAAATCAATAGTGAGCTTATCAACTTCACCTGTCGTATTGACACTGTACTTTCCATCTGGGAAAGGAGGCAATACCTGATCGCCAAGATTGATGTCTGGCGCAATTGAAAAATTGCCTGGTTTATCCGCTTCAGTTCCCGGATCAATATCAACTTGATATAAACCCTGGTCGTCAATCGGTGCGACTGTACCTGCAGTACGGCAGACAGTTGCATCCAGGCGAACGGTTGGATATGTACCCTTCAAAGTATATGTCGCAGCATCACCTGAACTTGACGCATCTTGTATATCCAAGGTCATGGCAATTGAAGCTGCAGCAAGTGTTGCAGTATTGTAAGAGACCGATTGGGGGAAACCTGTCATGGCCTCATTATCTTTATGCGTTATTATTTTTTGATCAGCTGCAGGCGCTAGAGCACCCATCACGGCGGCTGCATCTTTCCAGCTAGCTACATGGGCGTACTCTGTATCAGCGGGCTCGCCAGCAGGTACAGCTACTGTACGGGTGTACGTCCCTGAAAGTCCTACCATGGACCAAGTACCCACGATATCACCATTCACTGTGCCTTCATCTTTATCACAGGCGCTGAAAATAATCAAGCCTGTTAAAGCGACTGAAAAAATCTTATAAAGTTTTGTGTTCATAATATCTCCATTAATCTAATTGTGTTGAGTAAAGCCTTCAAACTATTTTAATAAGACCATTTTTCGTGTCTTCACAAAGTTTTTTGTCTGCAGTTGATATAGATAGACACCTGCACCTACCTGCTGACCCAAATCATTGGTAGCATCCCAAGTAACCGAATGATAGCCAGCGGAAGTATTCTGGTAATCAAATGTTCTCACCTTCTGTCCCAACATATTGTATATGATTAGGGTTATGTCACTTACCTCAGGCAGGTCAAAACGCAGTGTGGTGGTTGGATTAAAGGGGTTAGGGTAGTTGTCATGCAGGGCAAACTCCAATGGAACACCCTCAGCTGCAATAGATAGATAATCATAGCGGTTAACAAACAGGACTCTATCATCTCCCGTTACTTTTATAGTATCTTTACCATCAGTAGCTAACAAACTAAACCTCACCGTTGCTCCCGGTAACATGGGAAAGAGTTCAAATACAGGCTCTAAAAATTCCTCATAGGTGATCTGAACTGAAGTACTGGTTGTATCATATACTTCTTCTACTGGATAAACCCCTATTTGAGCATGTAGCTGATAGTCAATAGTCTCACCATCAACATCTTTACTCTCGGACCATTTCAGTTCGTAGGTATCCCCAACATTAGTCTGAGAGATTTTAATCGTGTCTAGTGCTGTGCTTACCCACTCAAATGCAGCCGGCGCATCCTGGACTGGAGTTACGGTCAAATTGAAATTAGTTGAACTTGCAGAATAACCGTCTGAAGCAGAAACGGTATAATGAGCTTCTCCGTGCCAATTGGCATCGGGAGCTAAAGTCAGAGTTGAACCAGATATTGTAGCAGTTACCAGTGGTGCGACTATTACTGTCCACTCTGCACCACCTTTGATTTCCCCTGTAAATACTTCACTGCTATTATATTCTGTCCCTTGAACCGTTGACCCTGTACCTTCGTTTAAAGGATAATAAATAGAAACATCATCAGCGGAACTATAGGATATGGTATCTCTCATTGGAGATAAAATCGACCCACCATTATATAGTGATGCTACTTCAAGAGCTGATAATGCGCCATCCCAAGTGGCTACCTCGGAAATACTACCATAAAAATATTCGCCTGCGGTTCCATACTGTCTGCCTATGCGAAGACCTGAGCCACCATCAGGATATTCAATTGCACTTCCCTTGGTTGCGGCTAAACTACCATCTAAATATAAATACGTATTTGAAGAAGACCTTGATAGAACATAATGATGCCACTGATCATCTCTTGGAAAGGTCACTCCTGTATTCTCCCAATTATCGCCAGCTCTTATGACATCACCAGTATTACTCGAACCTAAATAGAAATTTGATCCTGCCTGGCCTTGGGATACTATTTCCATAAGACCAGATGAGAGTGAACTCGCTTTGGCCCAGGCAGAAACTGTAAAATCTCCATCATTTATTGGATGATCTTCATCACCACTTGCATTTTTTGTTTGGATCCAATCATCGACTCCATCAAAATTCAAATAATTACTTGCAACATTATTTTTAACTGAAAATGTAATCGGATCACTCTCAGCGTCTGTAGCACTTAAGGTGACAGTCGCTGTTTCATCTTCTTTGATAGTAACATCGCTAATACTAGCAATCACAGGAGTAGCATTGAATACTATCTTGCGGATTGAATGATTTCCAAAGTCTGCAACATAAATAGTAGAATTATTTTCACCCATCTCAATACCATAGGGGGTTTTAAAACTTGCTTCTGTACCCGTGCCATCTGCTGATCCAGCTGTACCACTGCCAGCCAGTGTTGTAACAATTCCTGCAGAGGTTATATGTCGAATCTTATGGTTCAAGGCGTCACCAATATACATATTGTCCTCATTATCAATTGCAATTCCAAGGGGGCTGTAAAAACTTGCAGCGGTACCTGTGCCATCTGTTGATCCTGCTGTACCGCTCCCCGCAAAGGTGGTGACAACGCCGGAAGGAGTTATTTTACGGATATTGTGACCTAACCAATCTGCAACAAACAAATTACCACTACTATCAAAGCTAAGACCAGTTGGAGTATTAAAAGTTGCTGCTGTACCCGTACCGTCTGCTGATCCAGCTGATCCACTACCAGCGAATGTGGTGACAACACCACCCGGTGTAATTTTTCGAATTAAATGATTTGCGTGATCAGAAACAAAAAGATTATCATTACTGTCAATTTCAATTGCCCATGGATAATAAAAAGTTGCTTCTGTACCCGTGCCATCTGCTGATCCATATGTACCACTGCCTGCAAATATGGTTGGGTCTGAGTCAGTTGGTTTAAGTTTATAAATTTTATGTTCATTATAACCAACTATAAATAAATTGCCATTACTATCGTAAGCCATGTCTGTTGGAGCATCAGAACCAAGTAAAATAGCATCACTAACAACGCCAGATGATGTAATTGAACGAATTTTATAATTCCAAATATCTGCAACCAATAAGTTGCCGCTTTGACTTCCCTTACCCCAAGTAAGGTTGGACGGACGATTAAAACTTGCTTCTGTACCCGTACCATTTGCTGATCCGATTGTACCGCTTCCTGCAAATGTGGTGACTGTAATGGGGCCATTTACATCAGATGTAGTGACTGTTGCATGAGATGATATTGTATTATAGCTGGAGTTTCCAGCTGATATTGCGGCGTTAGGATTTGCATAAGTATCGTTGACCCTATCGTATAATACGCCTGGCCTAATATCAACGTTTTGCTTCTGCTGCGCTGCGATAACAATAATACTGCTTAAGATAATAACTATTTTTTTCATAAACGATTTTCTCGGCTAAATATTAATCGAAATACATATAAACACATTCAAATATAAATAATTAAAATTAAGATACAAACCGCTGGAGCTATGTAACAGCTTCCT
>Ga0208747_1000129_pt1 | contig 20807 bp, 16 predicted proteins | sample Knorr_S7_td_AAIW_FD_185597 | JGI IMG/M metagenome (GOLD analysis project Ga0208747, IMG submission 185597) | Marine microbial communities from Southern Atlantic Ocean transect - Knorr_S7_td_AAIW_ad_750m_LV_A (SPAdes) (version 2) | ecosystem: Environmental > Aquatic > Marine > Oceanic | place...
TATATCTCGGTGCAGGCCACCCGGTGCCCGGATGCAACCTCCCGGAATTCTGGCACTGACGTTCTACAGCTGTCCACCGCCAGAGGGCATCTTGGATGAAAAACGCAGCCGCTGGGCGGATTCATGGGGCTTGGCACTTCGCCCGTAATCACCTTGTGGTCACGCTCCCCCTCAACTTTGGGATCCGGAATCGGCACCGCGTTAAGCAACGCTTGGGTGTAAGGGTGTTTCGGGTTGTCGAACAGCTCGTCCCCGTCGGCCAATTCCACTAATTTTCCAAGGTACATCACGGCCACCCGGTTGGATATATGTCGCACCACACTGAGATCGTGGGCGATGAACAAATAGGTCAAGTTGAACTCTTCTCGAAGATCTTCGAGCAGGTTGATCACCTGGGCCTGGATAGACACATCGAGTGCCGACACCGCTTCGTCGCAAATGATGAATTCCGGATTCAACGCCAGTGCCCGCGCAATCCCCACACGCTGGCGTTGACCGCCACTCATCTCGTGGGGGTAGCGATCGGCAAACCTGGGATCGAGCCCACAAACCGACAGTAATTCTTTTACACGTGCCTGGCGCTCACCCGCATCTTTGATGATTCCGTGGACACGCATGGGCTCTTGCAACATGGTGCCAATTTTCATTCTCGGGTTCAGCGAACTGTATGGGTCCTGAAAAATCACCTGAATTTTTTGTCGGATGGGCCCCAACTCTTTCTGGTTGAGTTGGGTTAGATCCTCGCCGCTGAACAAAATTTCGCCTTCGCTGGCACTTTCAAGCTGAAGAATGCAGCGGCCAATCGTTGTTTTTCCGCAACCAGACTCCCCAACGAGTCCCAGAGTTTCACCCTTGGCGATATTGAACGATACGCCGTCCACTGCCTTCACGTGTGCCACCGTTTTCTGGTAGACGGTCCCCTGAGTCACCGGGAAATGCATCTTGAGATTGCGAATCTCGACAAATGAAGACGCGACGCCAGACGAATCAACTGTGGATTGACCCGAAACTGGCGCGGCACTCACGACGCCATCCTCAAGCCTCGAATTTCGCTACGCCGCCAACAGGCGGCAGTGTGTGCGTCACCAACATCCTCAAGCAGCGGAATCTCTCCAGCACAGCGGTCAATCGCAAAGCGACAGCGGGGACGAAATGCACAACCTTGGTCGAGACGTGTCAAATCGGGAGGCTGACCATCAATCGGTAACAAGCGATTACCGCGCGGTTGATCCATACGTGGTACCGACGCCAACAGACCCAACGTGTAGGGGTGATGAGGGTCGTGATAGATCTGTTGCGCATTTCCCATCTCGATCATTTTGCCAGCGTACATCACATTCACCCGATCGGCATAACGCGCCACAACACCCAGATTATGGGTAATCACAATTAAAGACACACCCAGTTGCCGGGTAAGATCTTTCATCAACTCAAGAATCTGCGCCTGGATAGTGACATCTAGTGCGGTCGTTGGCTCGTCTGCAATGATAAGTTTTGGCTCGCAACTGAGCGCCAGTGCAATCATTACGCGCTGACGCATACCACCACTCAGGTGATGTGGAAACTGACTCAAGCGCCGCTCGGGTTCCGAGATGCCCACCATGGTTAATAGTTCAACTGCTCGCTCTTGCGCTTTGCTTGCAGATAGTCTGAGATGGTGCTCCATGGTTTCGGTTAGTTGCATTCCAATCGACAAGACGGGGTTCAAGGAGGTCATCGGTTCCTGGAACACCATGCTGATCTCACGACCACGAATCTTCCGGATCTCGTCGTCGCTGACTTCGAGCAGATTCTTTCCCATAAAATGTATCGAACCGCCGACGATCTTACCGGGCGGCCAGGGAATCAACCGGAGAATCGACAACGCGCTGACCGATTTTCCACAACCCGACTCGCCGACCACGGCAACGGTTTCACCTTCTTCGATATCAAAAGAAACCTCATCAACCGCCTGGACGGTGCCCGCCGAGGTGAAAAACTGAGTTTTTAGATTTTTGATTTCTAGAAGTTTCGACATTGCTAAGGATGGCCGTCCAACCACCATGGGCAACAAGCAAGGAATCAGTAAGTAACCGTCAACCCTATTCCCGGCAAGTTAAACCTTAACTATTGATAGTTAATAAATCCACTCAACTCTAGCACGCACCGTAAGGGGCGAGAAGTAATTCTGGCAATACCCCGGATGGAGGCGCTGGGAAAATTAGATTCCCGCGCTACGCCAGAGTAGATAGGCTGTCCTAAAAACGAACTTGCACAGCGACATCAGCTGCCTTCAGGATGGGTCTGTCCATTTTTTCTCAAACGCCCAAACGTCCTCAAACCCCATTAATCGACTAAATTCGTTGAAGTTATATAGAGGTGTGGGCAACCCCTCACTGCTGCCCGTCGTTTTCAGATGCTTATAAACGGATTCCACTGCGCTCCCTGCAGCGAGAAAGGCGGTACCCGGAAATATGGCAATCTGGTAGCCGATGTCTTTCAATTGCTCTGCCGACAGAAGCGGCGTTCTGCCGCCATCGACCATGTTGGCCATCAATGGGCAATCGATTTTGTGGCAAATTTCGGTCATCTCTTCTACAGATTCTGGCGCTTCGACAAAGACAATATCGGCACCCGCGTTTGCAAATGCCTGCCCACGGCTGATGGCTTCAGCGAGACCGTATCCCGTCCTCGCATCCGTTCGCGCAATGACGAGAAAGTTCTCCGACTCACGTGCCGTTACAGCCACCCGAATCTTGGCGACCATGTCCTCAACCGAAATGACGCGGCGCCCTGGTGTATGGCCACACTTTTTCGGGATTTTTTGATCCTCAAGTTGGATCGCAACTGCGCCCGCCTGCTCATAACCACGGACCGTGTGTTGCACGTTCAATAGGCCGCCGTAACCTGTGTCAGCATCGGCGATGAGGGGTGTAATGGTGCCTGCAGCAATGGTTCGTACTCGGTCGACCATCTCGGTATAGCTGGCAAGGCCCGCATCCGGCAGACCAAAAGCAGAAGCGACCACGCCATAACCCGTCATGTAAAGCGCGGGAAATTTCATGCGATCAGCGATCCGCGCTGAAATGAGATCAAACACCCCAGGTGCCGTAATGTAGTCACCTTCTCTTAGTCGACGAGCAAATTCGGTTTTCTTATCAGCTGTCATTCAAAGTACCTTCGCTACCTAGGCCCAGCTATCACAGCAACACCCGGGCCACAAAAATGTTCAAGCGCCTGATACAGAATCTTCGGAGCCTGATTTGTCGAGTGTGTTAAAAGAAACATCTTCTATGAAAAAATTCGTCTATTCAATCGGCCTCGGAATTATCGGAGGCGCATTAGGAAACTACCTCGATATTCCACTAGGATGGCTTCTCGGCGCTATGGTGGCAAACATGGTGGCGAGTATGCAAGGGTTATCCCTTGAGATACCCAACTGGCTGCGGACCATCGCGCTGGCAGCCCTTGGGGTCATGCTGGGAACTGCGTTCTCTCCGGAGCTCCTCGAGCGCATCCATCGTTGGTCTCTGACCATAACGGGCATGATTTGCTACCTAGCAGTTGCCGTACCGTGGGCCATGTACTACGGACAAAAAGTTATTGGTTTTGATCGACTGACCGCAATATTTTCGAGCATCCCCGGAGGTCTAAGTTTCATGGTGGTCCTCGGATCCAGTGTCGGCGCCAACCCTCGAAGCACAGCGTTAGCCCATACGGCGCGCCTCGCGACCATTCTTATTGTGCTGCCGATCTTTATCAATCAACTCCCGGATGTCGGCCTTAGCAGTGTTGCCATGCTGACAACTACTAAGGCGCCGATCAACCTCGAGATAATGGGTATCTTTTTTGCAGTTGGGCTATTTGGATCCATCATCGCACGATTTATCCGCATTCCATCCCCCTACTTGCTCGGACCCATGATCCTTATGATGGTTCTTGAACTAGCAGGGCTCACCAGCCTTCGGCCGCCAGTGGAATTTACCAGTGTCACCCAGGTGGTGATCGGAGCCAGTATTGGTGCGGCTTTCTCCGGTACTAAACCACGCGAATTGGCTAAGACTTTGATTCTTTCCTGCGGTCTGACATTGTCTTTGCTGGCTTTAGCTGTGGTCTTTGCCTACGGGCTCAATCAGTGGACCGGTATTGGATTCGCTGTATTGCTGTTGGCCTTTGTACCAGGAGGTCTGGCAGAGATGGGGATACTTGCGCTGATAATGAATATCGACCCGGTGTTTGTCGCATCTCACCACGCAGTGCGGGTGTTGCTAATTTCATTGATTGTGCCGGTACTCGCGACCCGCTGGTTGAAACCAAAATTATTAAAACGATAATTCCTGTAACCAGGTCAAGAATCGATTGCTTTTAAGAGGAGCTTACCCGTTGTTTTTCTTTCTTCGATGGTTTCGTGTGCTACTGCCACTTCAGCCAATGGGAATATCGAATCTATTCGGACCTTCAGTACGCCCTCCTCCACCCATCGGAACAAATCGTCGGCACGACTTTTAATCTCTTCCTGAGTAGTCATGTAGTGCGCAAGATGCGGGCGGGTAAAGAACGTACTGCCAGCGTCCGCCAGATCTAAGGGTCGAACATTTTTCACCAATCCTGAACTCCCGCCATAGTTGACGCACATGCCTCTCGTACGCAAGGATCGGATACTGCGTTCTATCGTGTCTTTTCCTACTGCATCGTAAACGACGTGCACACCATGACCGCCCGTCACCTCCTGCACAGCCTCATAGAAATCATCTTCTAAATATAAGACCACGCGATCCGCACCCAACTCTTTTGCGATTGCTGCCTTACTGGCGGAACCCACAGTCGCAATTACCTTTGCGCCTCGGGCCTTTGCCAGTTGAATCAACAACTGTCCTACACCTCCGGCGCCAGCATGAACCAAACACCATTGCTCGGGGCGGACAGGAAACAGTGAATGCGACAGATAGTGAGCCGTGCATCCTTGCAGCATCAGTACAGTAGCAACTGCGGGATCCATTGATGCCGGTATGTTAACCAGCTTCCATGCCGGAACGCTCGCATACTCGGCATAACTTCCTCGACTAAGACAGTAGGCAACTCGTTTGCCGTTGGATATTCCTTTCACACCGTTCGAATCGACAATGGTCCCAGCACCCTCCATGCCTAATGTAAATGGAAGCGGTGTTCCATAGGTGCTCGAATTCCGATAGTCTCCTTGGCGCATATAGACGTCAATAAAATTGATCCCGGCATAATCGAGTTGCACCAGCGCTTCACCCTCTCTGGGTGTGGGTACGTCAATCTCATTGAGTGCAAGATTTCCGCGACCCCCATAGTCTGAAATCTGTATCGCTTTCATATTCGGCTCCAAATGAATGGGCGGCACTATAGATTAGTAGTCAATTCTCTTGACTCTATCGACGGCATGCTTCTCTACAACGTCTCCCATTAGACAAACCGTGTATCTGCGAGAGACGCTCAGTTTAGCTGGGTAAATCTTTTCTACTCTCAGGTTAGACATCTAACGTGCCACACTAAATTAGTTTGACGTACGATGCCACCGGGTGGATGATCCCCATGAAGAATTTGACTTAATTTCAGGAATACAATCTCTCCTTAGATTATGAACGATCAATATGATGTTTGCGTCGCGGGCGCGGGCAATGCGGCGCTCTGTGCCGCTATATCGGCTGCTGAGAAAGGCGCCCGCGTGTTGGTTCTAGAACGCGCGCCACATTCAGAGAACGGTGGCAACAGTCGTTTCACTGCCGGGGGATTTCGCTTTGTGTACAGCGGAGTCGATGACCTCCGTGATCTTTGCGACCTCTCGGAATCTGAAATTGAGATGAGCGAATTTGGCAGTTACACTGAAGACCAGTTCTTCGATGACATGTTTCGAGTCACTGAATTTCGTTGCGACCCGGATCTCGTAGAAGTGCTGGTCCGAAACAGTCTGCCCACCATCCGATGGCTGCATGACCGCGGCGTTCGCTTCGTTCCCATGTATGGACGCCAAGCTTTCAAGACCGAAGGAAAATTCCGTTTCTGGGGCGGTCTCAGCGTAGAAGCCCGTGGTGGTGGTCCGGGGCTGGTCGACATGGAAACTGAGATTGCAAAACAGGCTGGTGTCGAGATTCGATACGCCGCGAAGGTCACGGGTCTTTTATACGACGGGGAGCGGGTCGAAGGCGTCGTCGTTCGTGAAAACGGAAAGATCGGTGAGATTCGCTCCCGCTCTGTGGTGCTGGCGACTGGCGGGTTTGAAGCCAACCCGGAGATGCGCTCCCGCTACCTTGGTCGTGACTGGGAACTTGCCAAGGTCCGTGGTACCCGGTTCAACACAGGCGCTGGAATCCGTATGGCCATCGATATCGGGGCTGCCCCGTACGGCAATTGGTCCAGCTGTCATGCCGTTGCGTGGGATCTGAACGCACCGGAATTCGGTGATCTATCTGTCGGTGACCAATTCCAGAAACACTCGTATCCATTCTCTATCATCGTAAATCTAGATGGCGAACGTTTTCTGGACGAAGGCGCTGACCTTCGAAACTACACCTATGCAAAGTATGGCCGGACAATCCTCGAGCAATCGAACCAGACCGCTTGGCAAATCTTTGATGCCAAAGTTCAACACCTTTTACGAGACGAGTATCGCATCCGGCAAATCACCAAAGTCTCCGCCAACACTATCGAAGAACTTGCCGAGATCCTTTACCACGAACACGGAATGAACCGGGATCAGTTTGTTCGTACCGTTGCCGACTTTAACGCGGCAGTCCACAGCGACATCCCCTTTGATCCCACGATCAAGGATGGGCGGTCAACCGACGGTCTGGCTGTAAAAAAAAGCAACTGGGCGATGACCCTCGACAAACCACCGTTCGAGGCATATGGAGTCACATGTGGAATCACTTTCACATTTGGCGGATTGCGGATCACACCGAATGCCGAAGTGCTCGACGAAGACCTGGAACCAATTCCTGGCCTGTTTGCAGCAGGCGAGCTGGTGGGCGGTCTTTTCTATCATAACTATCCCGGTGGCACCGGACTCATGAATGGCGCTGTTTTCGGCCGCATCGCAGGAAATTCTGCGGCCAACTATTGATCCCACTGCAGACGATCCAAAAGGATTCATGGCTAACGCGCTGCAGCTTGGGAATCTAACGATTCGATCAGTACTCGAATCCGGTGCACGTAATCACCCGGATCGACCATTCGTCCTGTTTCCTGAGACAGGCGACCAATGTACCTGGGCAGAGATCGCAGTCGCTGCGCGGTCGACCGCCGCCCGGCTGACCGCGCTGGGCCTGGCACCAGGTGAAACGGTCGGCGTATTGGCAGACAACAGTAGGACAACGCTAGAACTTTTTCTCGGCAGCATGTTCGGTGGATTCATCACCACCATCTTTAATCCGCTGGCAGGTCAGGCCCAGCTCGATTATGTGGTGGATCATTCCGAAGTGCGTGTTCTTTTTGTCTCTCAAGATTACCTGGAGTTAGGGCGCAACGCAGTAACGGCCTGCTCCAGAACGATCAACCTAATTCCGAATGATCCGCCGGACTGGCCCCTGGAAGCCTCCGAGCAAACTCTCCATATGCCACACCCCGATGATACTGCCCTACTTATTTATACCTCGGGTACAACAGGACTGCCCAAAGGCGTACTCCATTCCCATGCCAGTCTGTTGGCCGGTGGAGCGAATACTGCGAATGCACATCAATTGACTGTGGACGACCGCGCCTTGTGCGTATTGTCCCTTTGTCACATCAACGGACAGGTTGTAACCGTGATGGCACCATTGGTGAGTGGTTCTTCCGTAGTGATGCCTTCACGTTTCAGTGCTTCCCAGTTCTGGAACATCATCGCAGATTACAAATGTACTTGGTTTAGCGTGGTGCCGACTATTCTTTCCTATCTCGCACAAGGGAAAGAGACGCAGACGCCACCAGGCAAGGAATTTTCGCAATTGCGATTCGGACGATCCGCTTCTGCACCGCTTCCGCCTGCTCTGCTCGAATCATTTGTGGCTCGTTTTCAAATCCCGATTATTGAAACCATGGGGATCACCGAAACAGCCGCCCCGATTCTGTCGAACCCTCTCGACCCAGCCCAGCAACAAATGGGCTCTCCCGGGATTCCTTGGGGGAATGATGTGCGAATTGCCAATGAACTCGGGGTTCCCCTCAGCACGGGACACGAGGGTGAGATCCAGGTACAAGGCCCCAACGTGATGAAGGGGTACTTCAAAAACGAGACCGCGACCCAAGAATCTTTCACGACCGATAACTGGTATCGAACCGGTGATCTTGGCTGGATGAATGACGACGGATACTTCTTCGTGACTGGACGCCGTAAAGAACTCATTATCAAAGGAGGAGAAAACATTTCGCCTAGAGAAATTGATGACGTTCTGTACAGTCACCCCGCCGTCCTCGAGGCAGCCGCCGTGGCTGTGCCCGATCCCCATTATGGTTACGAAATCGCCGCATGCGTGGTTACAAAACCTGGAGAATCGGTAACCGTCGATGAATTACAAGCCTTTTGTGTCGTTCGATTAGGGGATTACAAATCGCCGGCAAAGATTCAATTACTAGAGGAATTGCCGAAAGGTCCATCCGGAAAAATACAGCGTTTGCAGTTAGTTCAACACTTTGCGCCAATCAATCCAACAAAAATGTCTTCATAACCCGCTACACGACGCAGTTCTATGGTCACACGAATTCTAGTTCTTCCCGGCGATGGAATCGGCCCGGAAGTCATGACTTCCGCGCTTGACGTGTTGGACGTGGTAGCTATGACTGAAGGTCTACATCTTGACATCACTGAAGATGTATTACATGGCGCTGCCTGGAACAAATATGGAACATTTTGCCGTCCTGAAACCATCACAAATGCACAGCAATCGGACGCCGTTCTGGTAGGGGCTGTCGGTGGTCCTGAGTGGGACCACATCACAATCGAAAGTGGCCCCACAGAACAGGATGGCCTGATGAAACTACGTATGGAACTTGATGTTTTTGCGGGACTGCGTCCCGCCAAAGCCTGGAATTGTTTGATCTCTAAAACACCATATCGGCCTGATCTCGTACAAGGTGCAAATGTCATGGTGATGCGGGAAATGTGTGGTGGCTCATTCTTGACAACGCACCGGGGTATTGAAGATTTGACCGATGGTGGTCAGCGGGCATTCGATCTGAATGAATACACCAGTTTTGAAATCGAGCGTTTTGCTCGCGCCAGTTTTGAAGTTGCGCGTCTACGTAAAGGAAAAATTGTTTCGGTTGATAAATCCAACGTGGTGGTGGCTGGCGCGTTGTGGCGAGAAATCGTCGGCCGAATAGGTTCGGACGAATATCCAGATGTAAAACTCCAGCACTACTTTGCTGATAACGCGATATACCAATTAGGTCTTAATCCAACTGCCTTCGACGTTATCATGGCTGACAATCTTTTTGGCGATCTCATCTCGGACCAGGCTGGAATCATCGCTGGTTCACTCGGCATACTGCCATCAGCCTGTTTGCCTGGGATTCCGAAGCCAGGTGAATCGATTGGTCCGGGAATTTACGAACCTGTACATGGCAGTGCGCCGGATATCGCCGGTCAGGGTATTGCTAATCCCATTGGTATGATTCTGTCTGTTGCAATGATGCTGGAATTTGGAATAGGGCACGATCAAGTTGCTCAAAAGATCCATGCGGCCGTTGCACTGTCTTTCGAGAGTGGTACGCTGACACCCGATCTTGGTGGCAGCGCAACAACCAAAGAAGTCACGGATCTGGTGATTAACAATTACCGAGGCCTATAGTTCCCTGTTACGGTAAAGTGAATCCACGCGCAGGGTAATGTGAGTAAACATACTGGCGTTCGTTTGCCAGTGTGGTGTCAGAGTAAAGGAGATCGAGCATGTCGATGAGCTGCGGTGCGGCCACGATGGGGCTGCTGGCCCAATACGGAATTGATACCGTATTTGGTATTCCGGGGGTGCACACCTTAGATTTTTGCAGTGGCCTCGGCGAAGATTCTTCGATCCAGCACATCCAGGTCCGAAATGAACAGGGGGCCGGGTTTATGGCAGAAGGCTATGCCCGTGCAACTGGAAAACCAGCGGTGGCCCTAGTCATTTCTGGGCCCGGCGTCACCAACGCAGCGACGGCAATTGGCCAATCATGGGCAGACTCCCTGCCCGTCTTGCTGCTTTCTGCCGAACCAGCAAGCTACACCCTAGGAAAGGGCTGGGGGGTATTACACGAGATCACCGAACAAAAAGCGGTGACCGCGCCACTGACTGCCCTGAGTGCAACGGCCCATAGACCAGAAGATGTGCCGGAGCTTCTGGCCCAGGCGTTCTCTATTTTTTCGTCAGCCCGCCCACGCCCGGTTCATATTTCTATTCCGACCGATGTCCAGGCTGCGACAACCGATGGCGACTGGACCGCAGTGGAACTGCCCGTGCGACCGCATCCCGACCATGATCAAGTCACCCGGGCTGCTGATCTTCTGGCCGACGCACAAAATCCCCTCATCATGGTCGGCGGCGGCAGCCATGAAGCGTCCACTGAAATACAACAACTTTGTGAACAACTGAATGCTATTGTGATCTCTTCCACCTCTGGCAAAGGGATCGTTCCGGATGACCATCCGCTGAGTCTCGGCGGCGCCACTGTGCGTCCCGAGGTGCACCGGATGGTGCCCAACGCCGACGTGGTCGTGGCCATTGGCACAGAGATTTCAGAAACCGACAGCTTCGTCGAGCGACTGGACATTCGAGGCAAGCTGATACGCATTGATCTCGACCCTCGAAAGATCAATGACCTCTACCCCGCTGACGTGGGCATCGTCGCTGACGCGGCGCCAACGGTCGCAGCACTGATCAAGGCCTTAAAAAAACATTCGCCTCGCGCCCGACAAAAAGACAGCGAAGCGCTTGTCACCAACATTCGAAATCAAATCAAGAGTCAGTTGACACCATCCGAACAGCAGCACTGTAAACTGCTCAGCGCCCTTCGAGACTCTATCCCACGGGATACCATACTCGCCGGGGATGTGTGTCAACTCGTCTATACGGGTGCATTTGCAATGCCCGTCTACAATCCCCGCAGCTGGTTCTATCCAGCCGGGTACTGCACGCTTGGCGCAGCACTACCGAATGCCATAGGCGCCATGCAAGCCCTACCAGATCGACCAATTGTGGCGCTTGTCGGCGATGGGGGGTTCATGTTTACCGTGCAGGAACTCATCACCGCAGCTGAATTGAAACTGCCGCTGCCCATTGTGCTCTGGGACAACGGGGGGCTCAAACAAATCCAAGACGATATGGATCGCGGTGGTATACCCCGCGTCGGTGTGGACGGCATCAACCCAGACTTCTCACTTCTCGCCCGGTCGATGCATTGCCATGCCGAGGAACCTTCCTCGATAAGCGATTTTCAACGTGCGATTCAAACTGCACTCGCGGCCGACAGGCCCACACTCATCACGGTTCGTGAGGACTCTGAGTGGCTGCTCTGAAGTCCTATCACTATTATGCGGGCAACGAGTGGCATGAGCCTGCATCTCGCACCTGGTTCGACAGCTTTGATCCGACCGAGGGCGAAGTCTGGGCGTGCATCCCGCGCTGTAATACCGAAGATGTTGACTATGCGGTGCAGACCGCGTATGCGGCTTTCGAACCGTGGCGAACATTGCTGCCAAGCGCACGTGGAAATATGGTTCGGAAGCTTGGCGACGCGCTCGTTCGCAACGCGGACCGGCTCGGTGAAATTGAAACCCGAGATAACGGGAAAAAAACGATCGATATAACACCTGGTCTGAAAGGCTGGCTGGCCGACAGTTTTTATTATTACGCGGGTCTTTGCGACAAACTCGAAGGGTCCGTAATCCCCGTAGACGCCCCCGGGATTCTCAATTACACAAAGCAAGAGCCCTTTGGTGCGGTCGCCTGTATTACTGCCTGGAATTCACCACTTGGGGTTGCCATCGTGAAGATTGCACCAGCGCTGGCAGCGGGCAACACGGTCGTGATCAAACCATCCGAGCATGCGTCAGCGTCAACGCTCGCGATGATGGATGCATTCGAGGAAGCCGAACTACCGCCTGGCGTGTTGAACGTTGTAACTGGATTCGGCGATGAAACTGGCAGTTCGCTCATCAGCCACCCGTTGATCCGACTGGTCAGCTTTACCGGGGGTGTGACCGGTGGATCCTCCGCCGCGATGGCTGCTTCTGGTCAGGTGAAACCCGTCATCATGGAGCTCGGTGGAAAATCCCCTCAGATTGTCCTCGCGGACGCCGACTTGGAACTAGCTGTTAACGGAATTGCGGCTGGCATCTTTCCTGTCAGCGGCCAAACCTGTATCGCCGGCTCGCGATTGCTGGTGCAGCGCGAAATCCACGACGAAGTAGTTGATCGACTCCGTAAAGTCGTGAGTCCGGCTCGGCTTGGCCACCCAAAACACGCCGACACACAAATTGGACCGATTGCTAATGAACCGCATTTCAAGCGCATTCTTGAAAATATCGATAACGCCAAGTCGGGAGGCGCTAAACTGATACTCGGCGGCAACGCGGTACAGCCTGAATCTGCACCAAATGGCTGGTTTATCGAACCCACCATTTTTACCGGCGTAACCCCAAATATGCCGCTCGCCCGCGAGGAAGTCTTCGGCCCACTACTTGCAGTTATTCCGTTTGGCAACGAAGAAGACGCTATTCGTCTTGCCAATGATTCAAAATTCGGATTGGCTGCGGGTGTCTGGACCCGAGATTCAGCCCGTGGGATTAGAATGGCCGAACGGATCAGTGCCGGCACGGTGTATATCAATAACTACTTCAATGCGACAACACAATCTCCCGTTGGTGGATATAAACAATCGGGCTATGGTCGTGAAAGCGGTATTGAGGGAATGAAAGCATTTCTACAAACCAAAAGTGTTTGGCTGGCTACCGAACCCAATCAGCCAAACCCGTTTGCATAACGCTCCTGCCAGATCAAGAAATAACACATGCGATACGACAACATCCTAGAGACGATTGGCCGAACACCGGTGGTTCGGCTGAACCGAGTCGAAGACACCTTTGCGACCGATTTGTTCGTAAAGCTTGAGAGCTTTAACCCAGCAGGATCGGTAAAAGATCGGCCCGCGCTTCGCATGATCGAGGATGCCGAGGAACGCGGGTTACTTAAACCCGGCGACACCATTATTGAGCCAACTTCCGGCAACACGGGAATCGGACTCGCCATGGTCGCTGCGGTAAAGGGCTATAAAGCCGTATTTGTCATGGCCGCGAACATGAGTGAGGAGCGCAAGACGATTCTCAAAGCATTCGGGTCAAAGTTGATCCTGACACCTGCGGAAAAAGGAACCGTCGGTGCAATCGAAGAGGCGCGACGGCTGGCAACAGAAAAAGGATATTTTTTTGTGGGACAACACTTTAATCCAGCTAACACAGCATCTCATCAAACCACTGCAGATGAGATTTGGGAGGATCTCGGCAACTCTCTCGAAGCTGTGATTTGCACAACCGGAACGGGTGGTTCGATTTCTGGGATTGGAAAATACCTGAAGGCGCGGAACCCGAAACTCAGCATGATTGCTACCGAACCGGCAGACTCGCCCATACTTTCTAAGGGGATCGCCTGCTCTCACAAGATCATGGGCACTGCACCCGGATTTATCCCGGAAATCCTCGACACTTCGATTTATGACGAAATTATTCCAATCACAACTGATGAAGCCTATGGGACGACACGGTTCCTCGCGGAGAAAGAAGGCATCTTCGCCGGCATTTCATCTGGCGCTGCGGTCGCCGGCATGCTGAAAGTGGCGCGACGACAAATTATGGAGGGCAAAATGCTACTTGCTATCTTGCCAGATACGGGGGAGCGCTACCTGTCCACAGACCTCTGGAGTGACGAGCTGGACTGAGATTGCTTTGTCCGGAATTCGCGTTTCGTTGTGCGTTGATGTGGTCAGCCACTATTTCGATTACATGCCGCGCGGGATACACTGTTCCCTCACGCGCCCGTAGCTCAGTTGGATAGAGTACCTGGCTTCGAACCAGGTGGTCGGGAGTTCGAATCTCTCCGGGCGCGCCATAATTTTCAAGCACTTAGCGCCCTTCCGCAAAATTGAATCCTCCCACAAATCACGAATCCTCCCACAAAAATAAGAACATCAAGGTGGTAATCGATGGTTGGGGAACCATCGTAGGAAGTGCTTTTAACTCAGCTCACGTCACTTCATACCATACTCACAAAGAATTTATAGATCCGGAACTTATTCGGTAAAGCGTCGCTCGAACACAAACTCGTTTGGTAGATAAGAAATATTGTGCTCGGAACCAGGTAACGACATTGGAAGCGCAGGAGACTGTATAAGGAACCAGCCATCTTTTAGGGCATCGGTCCCTATTTTGTACGGGGGATCTTCGAGGGGAATTGTCGGACTATCCCCTGACGTGCCGTCGTAAAAGGCCCATCCGATTACGGCAGTGTCGAGCGCGCTTTCAGCTAACCATAAATAAAGGACTTGTTGCTTTTCGGTCATTGCGCCATCAGTTCTCTGCGCCTTCCTAACCGCGTCAGATAGTAATCCACGTCATAATCGGAGTCCCCAGTAAGATAGCGCCACAGTCGAGCACGTTGAATTGTCTCGTAACGAGATTCATGCCCTTGTTGCCACGGCTGCATTGAACGAAATATGTGACCGACGCTGTCGGTCCTTACTACCGCAAATTGATGATCCGAGAAATCATTATGAACACGTTCAAGATCCTCTGTGTTCCATAAGCGAACTTGCGGAACCCTGGGATTGAGTCTGATCTTGTACATCCAACGATCATCTATTCCGTTGTTACATTGACCTGCATGCCATAAGCCGTGATGAAACACTAAGACTGTCCCCCCTGGTCCAGAAAACTGTCGATCACCGACGATATGTTGGTAACGACTAACCCCCTCTGCACGGACCTTTCTCAGATGGCTGCCAGGCAAGAATCGAGTCCCCCCGTCCCCGGGTGCAACAGCATGCGGAAAGTAAAATAACTGTATGTCGAAAGCAGGGTCACTAGTATCAATCACTGCATCCATATGTAGATGCTGCTCGAATTGGCTGCCACCAGGCAGTAGGTGCACCCAATCGTGATCAAAAATTGGATCGATACCGACCAAAGAATGAATTATTCCTTGCACCTGAGGAAGCCGCAGGAATTCCCCGATCGACTCTGAGGGATAACAATCGGAAAGATGGAGGCCTGTATTCGGCAAGGCAACTTGTTTATCTGAGATCATTTGATCGTCACTAACCGGAGCGATCCCCACACCTCCCGCAATGCCTTGAGTTTCCAGGGCACGGTTCTTAATAGAAGCGAGGGCTGGCAACTCCTGTAGCACGCGGTTGTTTGTTTCCGTAGGCACAATTGCGTCAAAACACAAATAACCTTCAGCAACAAACTGCGCCATTTCGAGAGTGGTTAAATAATAATTATCTGCCGGCATGTGTTGTGGGCATCAACTAAAGATATTGAGTTATCAACAGTAGGTAAATATAAACGGAAGCCAGAATTATTATGCGTACGCAAACGTTTGGTGCACTTCGTGTGGTGGGGTCCGTTATTGTTGTAATTAACCTGATCGTTTGCGCTAATTTGCTATTAGTTATTTCTGTTATGTTCGATATCAGTTTTCTCAAATCTCGTGGGGATTTTAATACTGTTATTTTATTCCTGTAACAAAAACCCACTAAAGTCGTTCCACTATCCTCCCACAACAACTAGTTGGTTATTGGCGTTTAAGGCCTTTTAACGCCAGTTCTCCGAAATCTGTGGGAGGACTGATGTACAATAATTCGCAATAATCGTTGCGGTTAAAGGGGAAAAGACCACCGTAGGGTATCTGGCTTCGAACCAGGTGGTCGGGGGTTCGAATCCCTCCGGGCGCGCCATTAAATCAAGAAGTAATGACTTGCGTGTGTTGAAAACAATCTGCCCAAAACTGGGCCTGTTCCTTTCCTCTCCTGTCCATTACGATCACACTGCGTACAAAGGGTAATTTTTACCAGTTTATCCATTTGTGTGAGTGAAGTTTTGTTTCTAATACCGAATTTATGAAGGAAAGATGACTATGCCCACTATTTCTGACTTTAAGGGATTTGCATACCCATCTCCTACGGGTGTTTCATCTGTCGTAGGTAACATGCCTTGGCATTTTGCTACGGAACACTTGTGTATATCCTATGAAAGTAATCTGGAGGCTGTGGCTAGATATCTGCCTGAACCTTTGAAGCCATCAAGTAATAATCCAGCACAGGTCATTATTGACTTTGGAAAATGGTATTGTCTTTGGGACGAACCTGACATGCCAACCATTAACCCAGAACGCACATCGTATAACGAAACGGTAATCTGGATTGGGTGTTCTTACCAGGGACAGGATGCTCGTTTTTGTGTCCAGACATGGGTAGATAAGGATTTTAGTCTGGTACGAGGTATGATCATGGGATTTAATAAAAAAATTGGAGAGACTTATAAAACAACATATCATCCACTGAACCCCGGAATGCCTAAGATTGGTCCGGGTGCAGGCCTGAGCGGATATGTTGCCAGTCATGGTGAACGCCTTATGCAAGGTGGCATGAAAATTGAAAAAGAAATATCTTTTTCGGAAATTCCTGAAATGATGCGTTTAGGACAGATTAATTTACGATATTTCCCTAGTATGGAACCCGGCGGCAAACCTTCTGTATGTGAACTACTTCAGCTTGAAGCAACGGACATCCGCACTGGATGTGCCTATACAGGCTCTGGCCATATCGAACTTCTCCCAAGCCACCTGGAAGAACACACAAACCTTGAGGTGGTCAATGTTACGGGTGGTTATTATTTTGAAAATGGCTGCACTATAGTTGGTGGGAAAGTCCTTCACAGTTGGGTGTGATAGATCAACTGAAAAGACACCTAAATGTAAGTTCGTGAGTTGTAATCGTTGAGCCCCTTGAGTGGATCAGATCATCTCTGGCGAAATACGCTCACGATCGCATTTTCTGGGTAGTACACTTATCATTGTATTTATAGGCTGAAGCCGCTTTCGAGTACCTGGCTTCGAACCAGGTGGTCAGGGGTTCGAAGCCCTCCGGGCGCGCCATTAAATCTAAAGAGTTAGGTCACCTTACAAAAAGGTGGGGTGCATTTCCCCCTTAAATGTGGCCATGTCAGCCGTACAAACACTCGCTGACGTACTAAGTGAATTTGAAATTTCTGATGTCAAAATGAGAACAAGTGCTGAAATTTCACTACTGTAATTGAAGTCTAGGAGAACAAGATTGGAACTTACTTTTATTTACTTTGGCATTCCCTTCTGGAGAGCAGAAGTAGGAAAAATCGCTCTTTTTGTTGGAGGTATAGAGTTTGAGAATAGAACAATTACCGGAGAAGAATTCCAGCGGGTTAAAGAAAATGGTCACTTAGACGATGGCACAATCATTCCCTTTCACCAATTCCCGTGTTTAATAGTTGATGGAGTATCTATTGCTCAAACCGGGGGCATTGCTCGGTTTTGTGGAAAATTGTCCGGCATGTATCCTAGGACCAATGACATTTTAGCTGCTCAAATTGATCAGTATTTAGATATTGCGACAGATATTACTGTCTTAGTTTCTAGTGCTGGTAGTGAAGAAGATGATGAAAAAAGGAGATCCCTGCGCCAAGAGATGTGTAGCGGTGTCTTGGGAAGGAAATTACAGATACTAGATAAAAATATTGCCGATGACAGCGATTGGGTTTTAGGGTCCAGCATGGGTCTTGCCGACATAGCGATTTGGCGGCTTATGGGATGGTTGTCGTCAGGGATGCTGGATGGAATTCCGACAACCCTTCTTACAGGGTATCCAAAGATATCTAGGGTCTGTTCAGCAGTTGATGTACATCCAAAAATTCAAGAGTGGGTTAGTCAGACTTACCCTAAAGATTACATTAGAGGGAATTACCTCTGATCAATTTACGTTTAATTTGTCTAAACCTTTAATGAGTCACATTCTGGTTACACGCGTCGCGCAGTTATATCAAATTAATCACTTAGGTGTGATTCTCAAGAGTCCATTCCTTAATTGAACTGTTCATGAAGATGGCGAATGGCAGAGTACCGCCTGAAGTGGAACTCAAGGCATCTTCGCAGGGTTAGTTGATCAGATGAGGGTCCTGAAATATTTTGGTTACACAGTAATTCTCTGTGTTGTCGTTAGTGTGTTGTTTGTGCTCTATGCCCCAGTATTTGGTGGCAGCCAATCTCCAGAGAGTTTGGAACGGATCAAACATTCAAGAAACTTCGTTGAAGATAAGTTTGTCAATCAACTGGCGACATCCGTGAGTACTCGGTCGCCTAGTACAAAAACATCCATAATGGATTGGGTGTTCCAACAAGACGATAAAAACCCTACTGAACCGTTGCCATCCAGATTTTTGCATCCTGACATATTTACAGAAGGAAAATTTGTTTGGTTAGGGCACTCGACTTTGCTGATGAAAATCAACTCTGTCGTAATTATGACTGATCCGGTTTTTAACCGTGCCTCACCAGTTCCCGTTATAGGTAGTCCTTTTGCAGTCCAGAATCTAATATCCATCGATGACTTACCAGCAGTCGATGCTGTAATCATTTCCCACGATCACTATGATCATCTGGACTATCAGGCTATCAAAGTTCTATTAAAACGTGTCGATCATTTTTTTGTCCCATTAGGTGTTAAAGCGCATCTAGAGCGATGGGGAGTAGCTTCGACAAATATTTCTGAGTTGGACTGGTATGAGAGCGAGGTTTATCGCGGTGTCAGATTGACATTAGCCCCAGCGCGTCACTTCAGTGGGCGCGGATTATGGGATCGTAATTCAACGCTCTGGGGTTCGTGGATAATCTCCTCGAAGACACTTAATGTGTACTTCAGTGGCGACAGCGGCTACTCAGATACTTTTAAGACTATTGGTCAACGATATGGTCCATTTGACATCGCGTTTCTGGAAAACGGGGCTTATAACCTTGACTGGGCACAAATTCATATGATGCCGGAAGAAGTAGTGCAGGCCAGTATCGATCTCAATGCAAGAGTACTTTTCCCTATACATTGGTCCAAATTTGACTTAGCGTTACACCCTTGGGATGAACCTGCGATCCGACTCACGAAAGAGGCAAGAAATCGAGCAGTGGCTGTTGCTACACCCTTAATCGGTGAAGCATTTGATGTGAACAACTACCCTAAAACACAATGGTGGGAGTTATTAAGGGCTGAAATCGAGCATACCATCAACAACTTTGGCAGTTAGCAGACAGGTCAATTAGAAATTGGGTTGAGGATCAAGATGACTCGTAGGCTGCATCCAAAAGACTCGGTCATGCTGGCACTTCAACAACTGCTAAATACTATAGACTGAAACTTACCGTAGTCACCCCCCACCATCCCAAATAAAGTAAAGAAACTCCTAACCATGGCGACCAGTAAGCTTCAGTTGGACATAGAGAAGAAGAACCGTGATATGTCATTCTAGAAAAACATAAAAGCCGTCGCTGATAAATCTGACATAAATAATAGAGGAGACCGTCATGACGATCGGTATCGGATTGGGTTTGGCGACATACACATTCTCGACTGCGGAGGGTTATTGGCGGTGGGTAAAACGTTGTGACACAGCAGGGGTCGACTCTCTGTGGCAAACCGACCGACTGATTTCTAAGGAGCCGTTCCTGGAGTGCATGAGTGTTATGGCCGGGCTTGCCGGCACGACCAAAAAGATCAAGTTCGGCATGAACGTGGCTTCCTTGGGACTACGGGATCCGCTACAGACAGCGAAACAATGCGCCACTATTGACTATCTTTCTGGTGGTCGCCTGCTGCCTGCCTTTGGACTGGGAAGCAACCGTTCGAGGGATTTTATTGCCTCAGGCACATCGACCAAGGCGCGCGGCCAGAAGATGAACGAGGCGTTGGAGATCATGAACCGGCTCTGGACTGGAGAAGAAGTTACTTTTGAGGGCAAGCACTTCCAGTACGACAAGGCTAGCATCATGCCACGCCCGGTGCAGGTTCCGCTACCTCTTTGGATCGGCGGCAGTTCCGACGCGGCTATCGAGCGGACGGCGAAATACGGAACTGGTTGGCAGGCCTCATTCGACACTCCCGAAGAAGCTGGTGTGGTTGTCGAGAAAATTCTAGCGGCCGCCATCAAGCAAGGGCGATCCATCGACGCAGATCATTTTGGTGCCGGTTTCGGGGTCCGATTCGGCTCATGGGACGAGGAACCGGTGAAGAAAATGGCGGCTGATTTCGAGAAACGGACTGGCAAGGAAGCCACCCGCGGGCTTGTAGTAGGTGGGGCTGACGAGATTCTCGAGCGTATCCAGGCCTATGCCGACTGTGGGGTCTCGAAGTTCATACTTCGTCCAGTTGGTGCTGGTGACGCGGAGATGGAGGACCAAACTGAGCAAATCATAGAAGAGGTACTTTCAAAGATTTCCCACCTTCAGGAACGCCGCTGACTTGTTCGATTCATCTTAACGATCTGGCTGTTGCTCGGCGATTATCCTTTAATTCTCCGAATTTAATCGGACACCCATTGTACATTTATCCCTGTATTTATAGATTAAAATGTATTTCTGAGTACATGATCTCCAACCAGGTGGTCAGGGGTTCGAATCGCTCCAGGCGTGCCATTAAATCAAGGAGTTAGGTCATTTTACAAATGGTAGGGTGTGCGATAACCACCGAATCCTCCAATAACTCTGGTATTTCAGCTGGTTCTCAGCGCTAATTTGATGGTTCCTCTGTAGGCGTATGCCAAGACAATAACGCCCTTTATA
>Ga0208747_1000132_pt1 | contig 20689 bp, 20 predicted proteins | sample Knorr_S7_td_AAIW_FD_185597 | JGI IMG/M metagenome (GOLD analysis project Ga0208747, IMG submission 185597) | Marine microbial communities from Southern Atlantic Ocean transect - Knorr_S7_td_AAIW_ad_750m_LV_A (SPAdes) (version 2) | ecosystem: Environmental > Aquatic > Marine > Oceanic | place...
TTCGGGAGTAATAACCAAGTAGGTTGAATTTTCCATGGCCAGTGTGATATCAGTTCCTGTAAGCGCAATAGCGCCACCGCTGCAGCCGCGATTAATAATAATAGAAATTGTGGGTACTTTTGCTTCCACAAGCGCCTGGATGATACCACCAATTTTCCAAGCAATCCCACCTGCTTCTGATGCCTCTGTTGGATCCGCACCAGGTGTATCTACAAATACAATAATTAACCGATTTTCATTATTGGCTAATGCTACTGCTTCAATGGCTTTTTCATAGCTGGCGGGGGTGGGCATACCATGATTCCAACTTTTGATTAATTCCGGATCTGTTGCCAATTGTTGGAAGGATTTATAATCGGATGTGGGACCGCTCTGCTGACCAATCAGCATCACGGGAATTTCTACGTCCTTGATTATAAATAATGCACGGTGCGTTTGAATGAGATTTGCACCGAATTCCTCACGTTGAAGGCATTCACCTACTTCAGAAAAAATAGTTAAATAGTCTAAATATTTGGGACGTTCTGGATGAAAGGAAAGTTGGTATTTTTCATACTCACTCAACCCATCCAGGACTTTTGGTGAGTAATGATCAAAGTCCTTTTCAAAAGGGAAATAAAAATGACTGGGCATTGAACTGAATGTTAAGCAGCGCTGGAATCTGCCCCAAAAATTCCTTTATAAATTAACCCAAACAGGACCGTCTCCGCCTTCAGGGGGAACCCAGTCAATGATCTGGTAGGGATCCATGATATCGCAAGTTTTACAATGGACACAATTCGAGAAATTAATCTGGAGTCTCTGGCCATCTCCATCTGGTAACATTTCATAAACATTTGCCGGACAGAATTTCTCGCATGGGTTCCCGTATTCTTCTGTACACTTTGAAACACATACATCCTGATCCCTGATTTTCAGATGAGGCATCTGGTCTTCTTCGTGGGCAGTGGCCGAATAATAGACGTCTGTTACCTTGTCAAACAAATATGTACCATCAAATTGCAGATCTTGGTAACGGTTCTTTTTCACGCCCTTTTGCATCTTTTTATGCCCCGCTTCACTGGACAAACGGTTTTTAATTCCCCAGCCGCGACCACCTGTAAAAAGTCCAATTCCAGCATTGGCCAGCCCACCGAATAGACCACGGTCAAATCCCTGGTGGAAATTCCGTACCTTCCAAAGTTCATCCCTTATCCAACTGGATGCTATCCTCGAATCATAATCTGCCAGGTCCGATTCTGAAAATTTTCCTGTAGCAAGAGCTTCCGCAGTTGTTTCCGCCGCAAGCATCCCTGATTTCATGGCCAAGTGGATCCCCTTTAGTCTCTGACCATTCATAAAACCCGCTGAATCTCCGATAAGCATAGCACCACCCACCGACAATTTTGGGATGGAATACCAACCCCCTTCCGGCAATGATTTGGCACCATAAGCGATCATTTTACCCGCCGAAAGTAAAGAACGAATCCATGGGTGATTTTTGAGGCGCTGAAGTTCATGATGAGAATCCACTCCAGGATTTTGATAATCCAGGCCAACCACCAGCCCCAAGTCCCATATATCATTTTGCATTCCATATAGGAAAGCGCCACCAAATATGGCCTGACCCAGAGGAAAGCCCATGGTATGTGCCACATATCCAGGCGGGACAGTCCCAGAAGGCATCTGCCACAGTTCTTTTACTCCAACTGCCCAGACTTGCGGGTTACACCCTTGCATAAGTTCGTGCCGATCGATGAGGTTTTTCGTCAAGCTGCCTCTGGTACCTTCACCTAAAATGACAACCTTGGCGCGAATATCTGCCCCCGGTTCAAATTGAGGTTTTTTCTCTCCATTTTTATCAATACCCCGATCACCGGTACGCACACCGACTACCTGTTCACCTTCATACAAAAGTTTTGTACCAGCGAAACCGCAAAAAATATCTACACCTTCATTTTCACATTTGTTACCAAGCCAGCGAGTCAGTTTCCCTAATGAGGTCACAAAACAATGATGGTGACTCATAGAAGGTGGAACAAATGGAAAAGGAATTTTTTTGTTTTCCGTTAAATAATATAGATGTTCTTCTGATACCTCTGCTTCAAAGGGTAAATCCGTATCTGGAAAATCCGGGAATAATTCTCTCAAGGCCCGGGGATCAACAATAGCGCCCGATAAGGAGTGGGCGCCGATTTCGGAAGCTTTTTCCAACACAGCTACACTTGCTTCCGTTCCGGATTTGCTAAGCAGCCTTTTTAGGTGAATCGCTCCGGCCAGACTGGCGGGCCCAGCTCCCACAAATAGAACGTCCAGATCAAGGACTTCTCGTTCGGACATCAGTTTTTTAACGCCTGGATTGCTTCGGTCAATTTGGGAATTATTTCCAGGATGTCTCCAACAACACCATAATCAGAAATTTCAAAAATGGGTGCGTCAGGATCTTTGTTTATAGTAACAATATTTTTGGACCCTTTCATGCCAACCACATGCTGAATGGCGCCTGATATTCCCAGCGCAAGGTAAAGTTTTGGCGATACGGATTGGCCCGAACTGCCAATCTGATGGGCAGATGGCAACCATCCGGAATCAACCACCGGCCTGGATGCAGCCAATTCCCCGCCTAAAGCTTTAGAAAGCTCTACAGCCAGCGGAATATTTTCTTCCTTGCCGATTCCGCGCCCGATAGAAACAATAACATCGGCACTGGTTAAGTCCACGCCACCAGCTTCCTCCTGAAATGGCGGTTCTGATTTGGTTCGAATCATAGCTATATCTAATTGTACAGTAGATTCCCGGATTGAAGCCGATCCAGCGGCCACGGCGTCCATGCTAAAAGCAGCAGATTGGAAACTAACCAAAAATGGACCTGAACTGTTGGCTTCTACATCAGCAGAAAGTTTGGCATTGAACATTTGCTTGGTGAATATTGGCTGGCCATTCTCAACGCGAATGGCAATATTATCCACCAGAAATGGTTTGTTCATTTTTGCGCTCAACCGTGGCACATAATCCCGTACCTGGTAGGTATGACCGAACAACACATAGGTAGGATTTTCCTGATCAATGATTTGCTTTACAGCCTCACTGTACCCATCGGCAGAGTAGGATTCCAGCAATGCATCATTGACTTTGAGCACTTCACCCAATTGATAAGCGGACGCCTGGTCTGCCAGTCCATCAGCATTGCCGCCCAATACCAAGGCACCTGCGGTTAAACCCATTTCATTGGAAAAACGTTGACCGGCCGCAATGGATTCCAATCCCATCCGATGAATCTTCCCATTATTGTCTTCCAGTACGATTAAAACATCCATCATATCCCCCTATAAGACTTTGATTTCATTACGAAATGTTTCAACTAATTTTTCTACAATCTGATCCGCCGACCCTTCAATCATCACTGTTTGCTTTTCGCTTTTAGGCAAATATACTTTTTCCAATGATTGGGTTGCATCAATCGCATTGGGCGTTACAACTTTTAATTCTTTTCTCTTGGCACCCATGATGCCTTTCAATGATGGATACCTTGGGGTATTTAATCCGGATTGGATACTCACACTGGCAGGGAGTGTTAAGGAAACCCACTGAAACCACCCTGCTTCAAGTTCCCGTTTTACTTTGATTTTTCCATCACCTAATTCGGTTGCCATGGCCAGAGATGCGGTGGCCATCCCCAGCATTTCGCCCAATATAATACCCGTTTGGCCCATACCAAGATCATCCGACTGTAACCCAGTAAAAATTAAATCAAAATTTTCTTCTTTTAAAGCCTGCGCAAAAAGGGAGGCTGTCACCAATGGGTCAATTACACCTTCCGTATCCATTTGTATATGGATAGCACGGTCTGCACCTTTTGCCAACGCTTCCCGAATTACTTTTTGGATGCGATCTGGCCCAAGGCTCACGGCGACCACTTCACCTTCTCCCATAGATTCTCGAATTTGCAGCGCCTCTTCTAACGCATAATTATCACTCTCATTCATGATGAATGCAACCGCTCCTTCGTCTACCCAATTCTGATTAGATTGTATGGGAAGTGGAGAATCAGCTCCGGGAACTTGTTTCACTAATACTGCAATTTTCATCGTATAATTTTCCTGTGAATTAAAATAAGGTGATCAAAAGACTGTTTGATCTTAATGAAAATTTATGGTGATTGAAGCGGTAAAATCAATGTATAAACCGACTGGTCGGTTTATTTTAATATTGTTTGGCTATATTTGGATGAAAATTTTCACATGGTTACAAAATTTTCAGGCTAAATTGAAATATGGAAAACATCAGCAGATTTATTCTAAGCAATGGACTCTTTATCATTGGCATATTTTTACTGTTATGGGCCGTAAAACGGATAATAGAGCGTCGGAATTAAGGTTCCAACACTTCCAAAAAAAGATTTGACCCCATTAAAGAATCAGTGTAGCTTTGGGGCAGATATTTCAGTTCCTCTTGCGTGAAATTAATCGGAACTGATAATACATTTAATATGAACGAAACACAAAAAGGAGAGGCTATGAACTCTAAACTCTTTAAAACTTTCTCACTCCTACTGGGAGGGATGATTGTATTTTCAGCATGTGATGACGATCCCGCCCCTGTGCATAACGGCGATGTTGTCGGTACATGGAGCCTATCAGGTCTTACGGGCACTTATGATCGAAAGGTTGTAACAGGTACTGGAATTGCAAATTCAGCTGATTCATACGATCTGGTTGCTTCCTGGGATGATGCGGCAGGTTTTGCAGCAGCAACCGGTAATGATGCTGCATTCATCACTGGCTCTACAAATCAAACCTTGGCTAAATGGGCCGCTGGCCAGAACGCGCCGGGTTTCCCAAGAACAAATGTTTTGGATGCGGCGGCACTTGCTGCAAGCGGTATTGTTATGAAAGGCGTATTTGATGATGCACCGGGCAAAGGTGAAAAGGCGACTTATACTATCACAGGTACCTATCCTTCAATCCAATTAAATACTGAAACATGTACCCCTTATTTAACTGTTCCTCAAATTAATGACCGGGGTAACTATATCTTAACTTTTGATGCAACAGATGCCGCAGGTTCAATCGCTCTTTCTCCTGCAACAGATCTGGATCAGGTACTTCCTCCATTTCCTGACGGTACATTTACCGTGAATGGTGATGCAGGGAAACTGACCATTGATTTCTTAGATCGTGACGCTCATAGCTCACGCTACTCAGAAGTGAAGGCTGCTTGGAACGAAGCTGATGATCGAGTCATTACCGGGCTTTCTCAATTGCCTGTAAATACTGTAGGTGGCTTTTTCACTACACCGGATGATCCTGGTGCAGGCGCCGATCTGGCATCTTCTGCTTATATCGCACAAGCCTCATTAGCTTCCTGGGGTGGTTACTTGACTTGGTACGCATATAATGTTATTGCTGAAACATCAGTAAAAGCTGCGGATGTTAAAAATCCTTTGACTGATTTAGATGGCGACGGAAGTTTAACTCCCGTAGATATGGTTGTTTACATGCATGCGGATAATCTGGCCGGTGGCGGATCTGTATCAGCATTTGGTATTCCTTATACCATGCTGGTTGACAGTTCAAATCCCGCAGCACCTGCTGCGGTGAATGATAGTGCAACTGACTTTGCTTTGGCAGGATTAGCTACTGCATCTGGTGGTAAAATGAAATTCACCATCCTAAATGGTCTTTGCATGCCCGCTGATGAAACAATTTCATTCGCATCTCAGTGGACAGCTGCTGAATAAAAAAACTGACTCTTTTGATACCTCGCAAGTGTATCGTTCATACAGGTGGGGGTGGTTTTCGAACTGCCCCCATTTTTTTAGGAGGTGAAACACTTTACTATATGAAGAAAATTTTCCTCATTCTTATTTTTGGTTTAACATATAGTGTCTGCCAACAAACCAGCTTAAACGGGAAGATAACAGATAAATCTTCTGGTGATCCCCTCATTGGTGCCAATGTAGTCATCACCGGTTCTGGAATAAATACGGGAGCAGCGACCAATTTTGAGGGAAATTATACGGTTCAAAATATCCCTGAAGGATCTTATGAAATTAAAATAACATACATTGGATATAGTGATTATAAAGGGAAAATTGAAATTACAGGGGATGAATCCACCCAATCATTTGATGTGCAACTTTCTATCTCAGCAATCCAGCTGCAAGAATATGTGGTCACTGCCAGTCGTGGGAAGCGGGAAAAAATTACAGACGCGCCAGCGGCAATTTCCATTATATCAGAGTTAAAAATTCGTAATGCCAGTAATCCAAACCTGGGTGATTATTTTAAAAATATTAAAGGTGTGGATTTTACAGCCTCAGGGTTGGACAGTTACAACCTTAGTGCCCGGGGATTCAATTCCAGCTTTAGCAGTCGATTACTCACCTTAACTGATGGACGTATGGCTAACGTGCCTTCCCTTCGTCTCATCGCCTACAATGTCATTCCTCTAACTTCTGATGATGTAAAACAAATTGAAGTGGTCCTGGGCCCCTCCTCTGCCCTATATGGACCCAATGCACATGCAGGTGTAGTGAATATTATTTCAAAACGGCCTATTGAATCTCTTGGCACCGTTGTGGGTTTAACGGGAGGATCAAGAAGTTTTAATAAGGCACAAGTCCGCCATGCAGGACAATCCGGTAATCTCGGCTATAAATTGTCTCTCGTTAATTTTTCGGCCCACGATTGGGAATATATTGAACACGATGAAAGAACTGCTCATTATTACCAGTGGCAGAATGATGATTTTGGACATGGCGATGATTTAGATAATTATTTTGATGATGGGAAAGCTTGGTGGAATGGATGGGATATTGAGGTTGACCGTGATGGGGATGGGACGGTTGATACAACTTATCTAGGGACGGATAATATAATTCGCGATCGTAACGATGATGGCATTGATGATATGCCGAACTTTGACATTAAAAATACACGATTTGATATTCGCACCGATTACGATTTTTCTCCAGAGCATTTTGTCAGCCTGAATTATGGGTTTGCCCAAGCAACCAATATCAATATTACAGGAATTGGGCGATATTTGGCTGATGATTGGATTTACCAGTTTTACCAAGCACGCTGGATTTACAAAAATTGGTTTGCTCAAGCCTATATAAATACAAGTAATTCCGGTATCACCCGAAATATGAGAACCGGCGGTATCGTAAAAGATCATTCCAAGTTTTTACATTTTCAGTTTCAGCATAATCTTGATTTTAGTTTTCTCAATACAAAATTGATTTGGGGTGGGGACTATCAACGAACCATGCCTAAAACATTTGGGACAATCTTACCAGATGGATCTGGTGGAAATAACCCAGTTAGTTTTGATGAAGATGGTCAAGATAATGATGGTGATGGAGAAATTGACGAATGGGATGAATTGATTATTACCAATGAATATGGCCTCTATGCCCAATCTCAGTCCAAACTTTCCGATCATTTTCAACTCATCCTATCTGGAAGATTTGACCTTCATAGTGGACAATTAGACGAGGATGGAATTCCTTTTATTTTGGACCCGCTTTCAGGTGAAACAGCAAATTTCTTTCCTCAGTTTTCTCCTAAAGTAGGATTGTTATGGAAACCGAAGGAAAATCAAACATTTCGATTAACGGCTGCACGGGCATTTAATACACCATCATCACAAGGACTATATTTAGATATTTTAGCTGCCCAATATTCAATTTTCCCCGTAAAAGCACGTGGGAATAGAACGGGATATGGTTATACGCGAAATTCCGACGGTAAACTCATGATGTATGATGTACGAGATTATTCCTTTTCTCGATTCCGCTGGGCGGATATGCCTGAAGGATCCGTTTTGTATATCCCGGCTGTATTGGGTCGCCCATCTCAATTTGTAAATGGCGATGATTACAAGTATCTGGACCCTGTCAAATCTGAAGAAGTATGGACCTATGAATTTGGTTATGCCGGCTTTATCGGTGAACGCACTCGAGCAACTTTCGACCTTTATTATAGTACCTATAGTGATTTTGTCAGTGATTTAACCTGGGTTACCCCCGTCGTTTTAGACACTTCCAGCGGATTTTATAGCGTCGATAACCCGGACCCTGAAATTCTTGGATTCATCCCCACATCAAACCATAGCGGTGTTAAAGATGGGGGTGACGGCATTTATGGTGCCTACTATATTGAATATGGATCCGCTAATTGGGGTCTCATTCCCACAGGATGGTGGTCAAAACCAAGTGAGGCACGCATGGGCACTGAACTTGTGATTTCAGACGGAGATACGTTGGGAGCATGGTGGTCGGATGATAGTGTTGATTTTGATAATCCGGTTAATTTAATGTTAACCAATATCAATTATGGCGCTGTGAGTCTGTGGGGACTCGATGCAAGTCTATATACTTTTATTACACCTCAAATAACGGCGGATGTGAATTTTTCATTCTTAGGGAAAACCAGATTCTGGAATTTCTTGACACGATCCTACGACCCCATCAACGCTCCTAAATTTAAAGTAAATGCTAAAGTTGCCTATAATGCGGATCACGGTTTCCATGGTAATATGGGATTCCGGTATATTCCAGAATTTGATTGGTCAGCCGGTGTACACTATGGTACTATAGATAAATACCTAGTGATTGATTCAATGGTGGGATATCGTTTTGGTAAGCGGTATGACCTCCTATTGAATATCAATAATTTAAATGGAGATGTGCATCGGGAAATCATTGGTGGACCTAAATTGGGTCGGCATATAACCCTTAAACTCAACGCACGCTTTTAATCAACCACCCAAACTTCGTTTTAATAAAAAATCCCCAGCATGAGTTGCCGGGGATTTTTTTTGCCCAAAAACAAAAGCAGGATCGCTGGAATCCTGGGAGCGGGGGAACAACCAGTCTTCTTATATAACGATCCTGCCTCAAAGTAGATAAAAATTTATCTCCGGATTTCGCCTTGATCAAGTATTTTTTTAATAAAATGTAAACTATATTTTGGGTATGGTAGAGTCACTTATTCACATGGATAAAGCCGTTTTTCGATTTTTCAATACCACCATTGCCAATCCTCTCTTCGATTGGATCATGCCCATTATCACAAACCAAAACATCTGGGCAGTTCCAATCATAATCATTATTTTTTCTCTTTTGTTTAAGGGAGGCCGTCGCGGCCGGATTGCGGTGGCAATAATCATTATATCAGTTGGTTTAGCGGATGCAGCATCTGCTCAGATTCTAAAACCATTTTTTGCCCGGCTTAGGCCCAGCCATGAGTTAACGGAAGGCATCCGAATTCTCATGGGAAAAGGAGGTCAATATGGATTTGTATCCTCCCACGCAGCCAATGTGTTTGCCGCAGCCGTTGTATTTGGATATTTTTATCCCCGATATAAATCAACATATTTTATTATTGCAGCATTGGTGGCCTTCAGCCGGGTTTATGTGGGAGTACATTATCCCGCTGATATCATATTTGGCGGATTACTGGGCTTTGGTTTGGCCTGGGCGGTACTCAGCTTATGGGTTATAATTAAAATGAGGGAATTAAAAAGAGGGGCCGACTGGGTCGTTTATTAATTCGGAAGTGATCCCTCAGGCGGTGCCGCAGGATAATCTCCAAATCCTTCTTGGGCGGGTAAGGTGATTTCACCATTTTTATGTTCATATTTCTTAATGTTATCTCCCAATGCTGCCAAAAATGCTTTGGCATGCTGGGGTGCCATGATAATTCTGGAATGAACACGGGCTTTGGTAACGCCCGGTAAAATCTTAGTGAAATCCATCACAAATTCTGCCGGGGAATGGGTCACCACAACAAAATTGGCGTATTCACCTTCGCTCACTTCTTGTGTGAGTTCAATATTTATTTGCTGGACGTTTTTATTTTCTTTCATCGTTTATAACTTTAATTTTATTTTTTGAAATCTCTTTGATTAAAATCTTCCCATTCCTCTTCAATCCCCTCAAAATCCTCATATCCTTTGATTTCTTCATCTTCTGTTTTTTGCTTATACATTTCTATTTCACCTTCGTATAAACTAAAAATATCTTTTTTCTTTTCGAATTCTGCAGGATCCACATCTTCTTCATCATCTGGTTCAAGGCGTTCAACATCTTCACTATAAACTTTCTCATCAAAGAAATCTAAATCTTCAACGAGTCCATTCGCCATGAGAAATTCAAGGAAGTCTAAAAACCGCCTATCCTTAAGATCCGTCTTGCAACTTCTGCAGGTAAGCGATTCTTTAATATCCACTTCATCTAAAGTGGCCTCGCATACGGGACAAATAATACCTTCTAACATTAATTTTTTCCTCTAAAATGGGACACGAATATAGCAGAAGCCATTTCACTCGTCAACATTTATTCATCGATCTTTTTGATTTTTTTTAAATAATGATATTTCTGTTTTTGTGAAGTTTTGACCCCCTCTTTCTTTTACATCGTACGCAGTTTCAAGAAATTTATCAAGCAGCACCATTCGGTGTTTTCCATTGACATACCAGGAGAATGGCCGATTGATCTTCATAAATATATAGATTCATCTTATTCCAAGGATTTGGAATATTTCCTTAAACCCGCTTTCCATCAATTCAGTCCCATGACGTTGGATCATAACATTAAAATATTGATCCCCTTCTTCGCTAAAAAACCCTACCTTTAATGGTGCATTCACTGTAGAACAAATGGTTGCGGATATGGGTGCAAAGGCCTGGTTTAGATCTAAAACGGCATCTACCTGAATTCGCTGGCAGGCCCAATTCAATTCTTTTCCTGGAAGACCCCAACGATTTAAATCGGCCTCAGTAAAAAACAAAAAGTCATGGAACCCCTCCATATTAATTAAGTTGCCTACATTAGCAAACCCCAGAATTCGGATCTGACTTTCTCCAGCAGGACCGAGGGCATTCCTCATGGCCAATATAAATCGTTTCGCTAACTCAGATTCCGTTGTATGCTCCGGCAAAATAATCAAAAACCGAAGTGCACTTCTACCATGGGTGGATAAAGACATAGTCTTAGATCCCACGTTTTTAATTGCACGAAGTTTTTTCCACCACAGTGCTGCTTTTGTTTTCTTTGAAACTTCCAATGTTCGCTTACGTTGATTTCTTCTGCATTCTAATGGATGAGAAAATAGTATTAACTTTGCCAACTCTTGAAAGGATAATTACGTGAGTGTGGGAAAAAAAATGTTATGGGGAGGCCTTGGCTGGGCCTTAGCAGGACCAATTGGGGGTATCATTGGTTATTCACTGGCAGGGATGTCAGGTCAAGCGAGTGGCACATACGGGGGTACATATCAATCTCGGGCTTACCCAAAAACACAGCCTGGAGACTTTATTGTTTCTCTATTAGTGTTGTTCAGTGCCGTCATGAAAGCGGACAACCAAATGCTAAAATCAGAGCTGGATTATGTGAAGCAATTCCTCTCTAAGCAATTCAACCAAAAACAAGTCCAGGATTTCATGACCTTATTCAAAGATATTGTGAAACAGGATTATCCTTTGCGAGACGTTTGCCGACAGATTGTCCAATCCATGGACCATCCCAGTCGCTTAGAACTGATCCATGTTTTATTTGGATTGTCAAAAGCGGATGGACATGTTCACCCTGATGAAGTAAAAGTAATTCATAGCATTGCCCGTTATTTGAATATTAATCCAAACGATTTTGATTCTATCCGAGCTATGTTTTTCCGAGACGCACTTTCCGATTATACCATTTTAGAAGTGGATCCGTCTGCCTCCGATAGCGAATTAAAAAAAGCTTATCGTAAAATGGCAACAAAATATCATCCGGATAAAGTAGCCCATTTGGGAAAAGACCTTATCAGTTTAGCAGAAGAAAAATTCAAAGCGGTAAGTGATGCCTATCAAAACATCAAAAAAGAAAGAGGCCTTTGAATAAATTATGACTGAAAAAGCCGGTCAATTCCCTTTCACACGCGGCATCTATCCGACTATGTATCAGGATAGACTCTGGACCATGCGTCAATACGCGGGATTCACCTCTGCAGAGGAATCCAACCAACGCTATCGATATTTATTGGAGCAGGGCGTTTCTGGACTTTCAGTTGCCTTTGACCTTCCCACACAAATAGGGTATGATTCCGATCATTCAATGGCTGACGGTGAAGTTGGAAAAGTAGGCGTTCCTGTTTCTTCCATTCAAGATATGGACCGATTATTTAACCATATTCCACTGGATAAGGTATCTACCTCCATGACAATAAACGCCACAGCAGCAACCCTATTGGCATTATATATAGTATCGGCAGAAAAAAATAACATTAGCCCGGATAAACTACGCGGTACCATCCAGAATGATATATTAAAAGAATACATCGCCCGGGGCACATACATTTATCCGCCGGAACCATCGATGCGGCTGGTAACGGACATATTTGCTTTTTGCGCGGATCATGTTCCCAAATGGAATACCATTTCCATTTCAGGTTATCACATTCGGGAAGCGGGGTCAACCGCCGCCCAGGAATTGGCTTTTACCATGGCCAACGGAATTGCCTATGTTCAGGCAGCCATTGATAAGGGTCTAAAAGTAAATGAGTTTGGGAAACGCCTTTCATTCTTTTTCAATGCCCATAATGATTTTCTGGTAGAAGTGGCCAAATTTCGGGCGGCCCGCAGTCTCTGGGCTAAAATCATGAAAGACCGCTTCGGCGTCACAGATGCAAAAGCAATGCTTTGCCGCTTTCATACGCAAACCGGCGGTTCTACGCTCACGGCTCAACAAGTGGATAACAACGTTGTCCGAACGACAATTCAGGCATTATCTGCTGTTTTAGGCGGTACACAGTCACTCCACACCAATGGCTTTGATGAAGCCTTGGGACTGCCAACAGATCATTCTGCAAAACTGGCGCTCCGAACGCAACAGGTCATCGCCCATGAATCGGGAGTCACAAATTTTGTGGATCCACTGGGCGGTAGTGAAGTAGTAGAAAAATTGACTTCTGAACTTGAAGAAGAAGCTTTGGCAATTATTGAAAAAATTGACAATATGGGTGGTGCAATCTCTACCATCGAAACGGGATGGATTCAAAGTGAAATTGCTAAAAGTGCCTACGAATATCAAAAATCCATCGATAGCACAAATCGTAAAATCGTTGGCGTTAACAGTTTTGAAGAAGATATTCCATCGGAAGCAAATCTTCAGGGGATTAATCAGACATCAGTGAAAAATCAAATTGATGGCGTCCTCGCCTTAAAAGAAAATCGGGATAATGGTTCGGTTCAAACGAAGCTAAGTGCCTTGCAATCCGCAGCCAATTCTGATGATAATTTAATGCCGGCGATTATAGATTGTATCCGCGCTGAATGTACTTTAGGTGAGGTGGCAGATTCACTGCGGACCCAATTTGGAGAATATAAACAAACTTAAAATTTATTTTATTTTTATATTTTTTATTACATATACAATCAAGTCTATAAATGAAGAAATTTCCACTGATTTGGAACATGTTTCAGCTATTTAAGTAGTATTAAGTTGTTGCTTAGTTATCAACCTTTTTTAAACAATTAAGGCATAGATCATGAAAAAAATCCTCGCGTTTATAACACTCCTTTTTATTTTGTCCTGCGGAAAACAAACTGCTCCCACCCTGGAACTCCAAGATACAGATGCAGTACAGGTTTCCAGTGAAGTAGATCGGGCGGAACTCCCGAATCCACAAGAAGCCACTTTTGCGGCAGAAACAGAAGTTATTGAAGAAACAAATCCAACCGAAATACCGGAACACGGCCCCGCCCCCGATGTAGATAAAGATAAAAAAATTGTTACGGAAAAACCAAAAAAAGAAATCAAGGTTTATCCAGAAGTTTTATTTCCTGATTTCGCATGGGAAAAATATATGGTTGAGCCCGGTGATTTCCTGATCAAGATCGCTAAAAGAGAATATGGCGACTTCCGCCTGTGGCGTCAAATCTATTCATGGAATAAAGATGAAATTGGCGAAAACCCAAACATCATTTATCCATATCATTTTCTGAATCTTCAGAAAGAACGCCTTTCTGCAAAAACGGCTGAGCCAACTTATACAGAATACACCGTTCAGACTGGTGACAATCTCTGGAATATCGCCGGGAATAAATATGGTGATGCAAAATCATGGATTATTCTTCTTTGGGATAATGAAGATACTATCAAGGCAAATGCCGGTGTACTTAATCCCGGGATGACTTTGAAACTGCGGGAGAAGTTGGACCCCAACGCTTAAAGTAAGATGCTATTTACCAACCTGGTCCAGGCCAACCTGAAAACCAGGATTCTGGGTCAACAGATCGAATATTATACCCGGCTGGAATCCACCAACTCTGAAGCATGGGAAATTATTGATGAGGGCGCCCAATCGGGCGCCCTTGTTGTTACAGACAATCAATTTAGCGGCAAAGGCCGTGCCGATCGCAAATGGTCCGCCTCCCCTGATAAAAGCCTCACTTTCTCCCTCCTCCTTTTTCCTGATTTAGACCCAAATCTTTCCGGTTGGTTTCCCATTATCTCTGGACTTTCCGTTCAAAAAGCACTATTAAATTTCGATACAGATGTAAGATTAAAATGGCCCAACGACCTTATCCTGAATGGAAAAAAAGTAGGCGGCATTTTGTGTGAATCCAAAGTCAAAGGAAATAAATTAAAGCAAGTTGTTATTGGAATTGGCCTCAATGTGAATGAAACAATGGATGATTTTGATGGCTCACTCCAATCCACAGCAACTTCTCTCCATATGTCCTCAGATAAATTTTATCAACGGGAAAGGGTGCTGGCTGAAATATTGAATGCGTTGGAACCCTTATTCGATGGACTTCCCGGAAATATTGAAACGATCCAATCCCATTGGGAAGCTGCCTGTGGCCATTTAAATGAAACAGTACACTTTCATCACGGGAATGAAATAGTGAATGGTATTTTTAAATCTTTGGGTGAGGCGGGATCAGCTGTATTAGAAATAGATGGACAAGAAAACCGGTTTTATTCCGGTGAAATTTCCTGATCAATAACGGTGCATGGGTGACACTTTAATCTGCACTTCATAATCACCAAATTTTTCTTTTAAACTTTTTTCTAAATCCTGATTGCATGCAATAATATCCCTTGGGGTCATTCCTATCTTCATATTGGTTCCAAACAGAATAACCTGGTGATTATCAGTATTGACCACACGAATGTCATGGAAATCTGTCACCCGATCATCTTGCAAAGTAATTTCGGATAAATGGTTCATCACCTCTTGAACGAGGGGATCATTGGGGTGCACCGGATCTAAATGTATGGTGGGTTCCACACCCAAAGATGCTTCAAGCCGGGCTTCCACTTCTTCTGAAATATCATGTGCTTCTCCCGTGGACTTTATTGCATCTATTTCCACATGGACACTGGCAAATTTGTCATGGCCGTAACTGTGGACTGTAATATCGTGGGCACCTAGGACACCATCCACATTCATGACGATTTGCCGGATGGTTTCCACTTCTTCCGATGTTGGTGGCTTGCCAATCAAATCATCCACAGCACCTTTGGCAATCTCAAACCCAGTGTAAATTAAAAACAGCGCCACGCCAAGTCCCGCCCAGCCATCAACGGCGGGGAAACCGTAATTTCCCGCAATCAATGCACCTACAACCAACAAACTTGAAATGGCATCGGTTCTGTGGTGCCATGCATCGGCATGAAGTGTGCCGGAAGCAATCATTGATGATAAGAATTCAGCATACCGCGCTGTAATCTCTTTCAAAATAATGGTAGCACCCAGCGCAAAAACCATCCACCATTCAGAAGTTACCAATTCAGGATTCCGAATGCGGTCAATAGCCACTTGAATAAATTCGATCCCCGCTACCATCAACAGTACTGCTATGATGAGAGTTGCAATATATTCTGCCCGTCCATGACCGTAAGGGTGTTCCACATCCGCAGGCTTTTCGGACTGTTTGAATCCCCATATAACTACTGCAGATGACACCATGTCAGACAATGTATGTACTGCATCCGCTATAACACTCACTGCCCCAACCATAAGCCCAATAGTCAATTTTATAACGAAGAGAATTCCATTAACGAGTACCGAGACCCAACCTTCAAAGACACCGATTTTTGTTCGGTAGATTTGGGCCGATTCTTTGGTGTTGGGGACGAAATAATTGGTGATGGTTTCAAACACAGGATGATATTAAAGAGTAAACCCGCTAAACGCAATAATTGTGTTTAGCAAAACGTTGTGTGTAATTTGTGAAATAGAAAAGCATAATGAAATTAAAACAATCAAAAAGTAAATTATGAAAATACTGATAATCGGAGGAAATGGAACTATAGGAAGTAAAGTGACGACTCACTTTTCTGAAAAAAATAAATTAATAATTGCTGGGCGAAAAAGTGGAGATATTAAAGTGGATATATCAGATAGTAAGTCAATAAAATCAATGTTTGAAAAAACTGGTCAAGTTGATGCTATAATTTGTATCGCTGGAGAAGCAAAATGGGCAGATTTTAATGACTTAACTGAAGAAGATTATTATATAGGGTTAAAGAGTAAATTAATGGGACAGGTTAACCTTGTCAGAATTGGAAAGAATTATTTGAATCAAAGTGGTTCAATAACTCTATCGACTGGAATTCTAGCAGACGACCCCGTTGTTAAAACAACTAGTGCAGCAATGGTTAATGGCGGAATTCACAGCTTTGTTCAAGCCGTTGCGTTGGAAATTGAAAATGGAATCAGAGTGAATGTTGTTTCTCTGGGAATGGTTGAGGATGCTTATGAAAAGTACAAGGATTATTTCCCTGGTCATAACCCGATCCCCATGACTAAGGTTGTAAACGCATATATAAGAAGTGTAAGGGGAAAGGATAACGGAAAGGTTATCAGAATTTATGATTAAATACTGTTGCTAACATTAGTTGTAACTCATTAATAAGACTGAGCAAATGAGAAAATTGCTATTTCTTTTTATTTAAAAAATTCTATATTGTACTAGCCCATTATGTGATAAACAAACCAAAAGGAGATAGAAATGGAAACCAGTTTAGCATTAACCATCATCGGTAGCGTATTAACATTAGTTGGGGTTCTCTTTAATGCAATCCCAAAAGTTGCCAATCAAAAGATCATGGGAGACCTTGCAGAAGAAGCGGTGAACCCGGCAGCAGCATTGCGATCTATAATTGGTGGATCAGCTTTCACCGTTGGATTTACGGCACTCTATTGCCGTAATTTACCCGCAGAACAAGCCAGCACACTTTTAACCGCACTAGGAATTGGTATGATTGTAATTATGTCAACAATCATATTGACAAAGTTCAGGGGATTCGCTGATGATTTTCCCATACCCCCTGTTGTAATGTTTATCATTTTAATAGCAATTGCATTTTACGCATCATAAAACAAAACCAAAAAGGAGAATAAAATGAATCTTAACAATCTTTTTAAAATTGGAGCAGTGTGGAATGGATTATTTGGTGCGATGATGCTCTTCGCTGGCTCCACAGTTATGGAAGGCTTCGGATTTACACCGACAGATGACTTATTGATGATGGGCACCTATATGGGTGTGTCCATGTTGGCGATGGGAGCATTCCATTGGTTCATTCCAATGTATGCAAGTGACAATCTGAAAAAGTATGGAATGGTTGTAGCGCCAATTTGGGGCGCGTTCGCAGCGCTCGATGGGTATCACTATGCAGTTGGTAACCAACCAGTCATTGCTCAAAATCTCGTGATGACTTTAATCATGGCTGTGATCGCTGTGATGTTCTTTATCAAATCCAGAGATTGAATGATTATGAGTTTACAAGTTGCATTGGATGCAATATCAAAGGGTAGTTAGATAACCTGAAGATATAACCAAATAAAAAAGCCTCGCATTTATCGGGGCTTTTTTGTTATATCTATTTTATCAATTACGAATCGTAGGCCGCTATTCCTGTTTCAGATTCGCCGATGATAAGCGTATGCATTTCGTGTGTGCCTTCGTAGGTATAGACCGATTCAATATTGGCCATGTGCCGCATAATAGGATAATCTTCTGTAATACCGTTTGCCCCAAGAATGCCCCGTGATATCTTGGCTACATCTCTCGCCAAAACACAATTATTTCGTTTCGCCATGGAGACTTGCTGGAAAGTCATATTCCCTTCATCTTTGAGTCGTCCCAGGCGATAGACCAATAATTGTGATTCGGTGATTCGCGTCACCATGTCCGCCAACTTTGCTTGAGTCAATTGATATCCGCCGATAGGCTTGGAGAATTGTTTCCGCTCTTTGGCATATTTCAACGCTGTGTTGTAGCAATCCACAGCACACCCAATCATTCCCCAGGAAATGCCATAACGAGCTTGAGTCAAGCAGCCCAGCGGCCCTTTTAATCCTTCAACATTGGGCATCCGTGCCGAATCGGGCACTTTTACATTCACCATTGAAAGTTCAGATGTTACGGATGCTCTTAAACTTAATTTCCCGTGGATGTCACTGGATGTGAATCCGTCCATGCCTTTTTCCAATAAGAATCCGCGAACGATACCTTCTTCATCACGGGCCCACACCACAGCCACATCCGCCAAAGTGCCATTGGTGATCCACATTTTATTGCCATTAATAATCCAGCCATCACCATCTTTTTTGCATCGTGTAGCCATGCCACCTGGATTGGAACCAAAATTTGGTTCCGTAAGTCCAAAACAACCAATCTTTGTACCTGCACCTAAACCAGGAAGCCATTTCGCTTTTTGTTCATCAGAGCCATAAGCGTGGATTGGATACATGACCAATGCACCTTGCACACTGGCAAAAGACCGTAAGCCCGAATCGCCTCTTTCCAGTTCATGAAGAATTAATCCATATGCCACATTACTGACACCGGCACCCCCGGATTCTTCCGGTAATGCAGACCCCATAAATCCCAATTCTCCCAACTTGGGAACGAGTTCCATGGGAAATGTAGCATTCTCATAATGCTCATTGATTACAGGCATAAATTCAGTTTGAACAAAGTCATACGCCGTCTGCTGAATGAGCAATTCTTCTTCAGTTAATAAATCGGTTATATTATAAAAATCGGGTCCTAACTTTTTCATGATTTTCCTGTATAGTTTGACATAAAAATTACACCTTTATTCCCATTGATTTAATAAGAGAAATAAGTTCTTTATCTTCCCAGTTCACCTTTTCTGAATGAAGTTTAATCTCTTTTAATATTGGATCTAATTTTTGACGACTCACTTTAATTCCAATTCCTTCCAACTTATTTATTAGCGCTGCGGCACCTGTGAATTTATCAATTACGAAATGACGTTTCCGATGAAGTGATTCCGGTGAAATAGCTTCGTAAGATTTTGGTTCCTTCACCACCGCTTTCACATGGAGACCCGCTTTATGAGTGAATGCATTTTTTCCTATAATGGGTTGATTAGCATTTGAATCCAATTTAGAAAATGAAGCCACCATATCAGTTAATTCTGGAATCAATCCCAAATCCCAATTCCCATTTATTTTATAAATATTGGTTAAAGCTGTCACCACTTCTGCTAAAGGCGGAAGGCCGCATCGTTCTCCCAATCCATTCACCGCAACATCTACACATTGGGCGCCCGATTCCAGAGCAGACAATGCGTTCGCCGTTGCCATCCCAAAATCATTATGGCAATGAACATGAACAGGTATATCCAATTCTGAAACGATTCGGCTCACTAATTTTTTTGTTTGTGTCGGTGTGAGACATCCAACGGTATCTGCCAAACTGAATCGATCACAACCTGATTTTTGAACTAATTGTCCAACTTGAATTAGAAAGCCTAAATCAGTCCGACTGGCATCTTCCGCCGTAAATCGGAGTTTGAGCCCTTTGTCTTTTCCATATTTTACAGCAGTCTCAATGCGAATTAATGCTTCAGATTTTGTTATATTGAATTTGTGTTTCAAGCTTAATGGAGATGTTCCAAAAAAAATGCCCATCCAGCCCACACCGATGGCTACAACATCGTTAATATCTGATTTTGCCGCCCGGCCATGAGCCATTTTCTTTGCAATTAGATCAAGGTCATTTAATGCTTCTACCGCTTCATAAACATCAGGAGATACAGCTGGGTGACCTAACTCAATAAAATCGACTCCAAAAGTATCCAATCGTTTAGCCAGTGCAATCTTTTGGCCCACAGTAAAAGAGACACCTGGCGTTTGTTCACCTTCCCGAAGCGTTGAATCTAATATTTCTATTTGTTGCCCGATTAGCATACCATTTTCCGTTGTTCTTCCATTCCCATTGAAATTAGATATGGATTATTTTTTTGGCGTGATGAAAATGATTTTTTCGAATCCACATCCAGCCAATTATTTTGAATCATCATTTGACCTATGGCACCACCCAGAGAATTCCCTGGTCCAAGAAGTACCAATTTATCTGGACAAAATTCTTTCATTGTTACTGTAATTGATGTTGAAAAATCATAGGCATGTGTCACTTGATGTCCTAACGTATACTGGTGCAAATATTTAATCTCTGTGCTAAAAGGTGACCAAATTTTTCCGCGTCCATCCACCAGTGGAACAACAGGTTTTTGAAAAATAGATTGGGGCAATAATCCGAATGCTTTTCTTGAAATTGATTCTAACAAAGGTGTATGAAAAGCAGCATGAAACGGTAATTGCAAAGGATAATTATCCTTTGCAGGTAATGTCTTTAAAAGCGTATCCAATGCTGATTGTTCACCACCAAT
>Ga0208747_1000134_pt1 | contig 20507 bp, 20 predicted proteins | sample Knorr_S7_td_AAIW_FD_185597 | JGI IMG/M metagenome (GOLD analysis project Ga0208747, IMG submission 185597) | Marine microbial communities from Southern Atlantic Ocean transect - Knorr_S7_td_AAIW_ad_750m_LV_A (SPAdes) (version 2) | ecosystem: Environmental > Aquatic > Marine > Oceanic | place...
CTCTGATTTTGTGTTTTTGATTAAATTGCGACTTTTGTCTGTGTGCTACCTATACAAATAGGGAGATTTCAAAGTGGCATAATTGTCTTTGATGGGTTATTTCATATTAAGTAATTGTTCATATTTGAGCACAGTAGCAAATTCATTTTGAAGACTTGCTAGAGAAATTTGATGAACTTCTTCTGAACTAAATCTTTCACCACTTAATCCTTCTTTATCAAAAGTTGCCGTAGCATCTGAAATCACATACGTTTCATATCCAAAATTTCCTGCCATTCTTGTTGTAGTAGATATGCAATGGTCAGTAGTTAAACCTACGATAACTATGGTGGTGCATTTTTCATTATCCAACATTTCTTTTAAGTTTGTTCCTATGAAAGCACTATTAACATTCTTAATTATAACAATTTCGTTATCCAGCGGTGTCACCATCTGATTAAATTCAAAACCTGGATTGTTTTTATGTAATGGGGATTTGGGATTTAGAGAACTGTGTTTGACGTGTATTATTTTAAGATTTAAATCTCTCCATTTTTTAATTAACTTACTACATACTAGTTCTGCATTTTTATTATTTCTATTTCCTCCCCAGTGTTTTTCATCCAAAAAACCTTTTTGAACATCTACAACTAATAAAACTGGATTTTTATCTGCTAATTTTTTCATGTAAAAATTTATTGAAATAATTAAACTTATCTTTTTTTATCACTTAAATAAATGGGGCGTTCTGTTACTTGACCCTAGTCCAATATATCAGACTTTATATGACTTTTATAGACAACTTCGTGTAAGGAAATTAATATTTTTGCAGGACTTTTGCAGGAGACTTCGTGCTACTCTATCTTTTTCTCTATTCTTGTATTTTTTTCAATCTTATCCAACTTAGCACTAAAGTCTGCCCATGCTATGAAAATTAATACGGCAATTAATATTTTAGACCAATTTTCTGTAAAAAAATTTAACATTTATATATCCTTTTTTATTTTAGATTAATGGGGCACTCATATATTTTTCTTTTAATTATTATGCAAGAGAAGTTAATATATTTTCAAAAGATGACTTCGTGTAAACTTCGTGTAAAACTTCGTGTAACTTTTTCAGAACTTTTTGTTGAGGAATATAGAAAAAATAGATTAATGGGGCGTTCTGTTGCCCGGTGCCCCGTCCCGCGCTAGCCTAGAAACTAGGCAGCGATAGCTAATCTATTATCGTTAGCATTTATAAAAATAGTCCGATAACGGTGGTACAATACCGAGCAAAGTCTTTGTCTTTGAGTCAACGTCAAACCTATTTCGCCCCCGTGAATTCATGGTGGAGGCGCCGGGTACCGCCCCCGGGTCCGCATAACTTATTACACAAAGCATTTATCGCTATAGTTGGTAAACCAACATTTCATATATAAACCAAAGCCTTTCAACAAGAAAGGTTTCTGTATTATATCTTCAAAATATTGAGTATTTAGAGATTGTCGAAAACATATTAAAATGAAATAATATTATTAACTTTTATCAATAAAATATATGATTAGAGCAATAATGGCAGCTGATGACAAAGGCGGTGTGAGTAAAAATGGCAGCATGCCTTGGCCGAAAAATTCTTCTGACCTTCAGTGGTTCAAAAAACATACCTTAAATAATGTAGTTATAATGGGAAGATTAACCTGGATAGACCCTTTTTTGCCAACTCCACTAAAAAATCGCATTAATGTATTAGCAACTAATCAAAGCCACAATACTTATCTCGGTGTTGATGAGTTTATATCAGGTGATTTAATGGCCAATGTTAAGGATTTATCGAAAAAATACAAAGAAAAGGATATTTATATCATTGGAGGTCCAAAAATTCTTGATCAACTATTTGAGTCAATAGAAGAGTTTTATTTAACAAGAATATATGGAAACTTTGAATGCGATAAAAGTATTGATTTTGAAAAAATAACACAGTCTATGACAATAAACGAAAAAATTGAAAATGATGAAACTTGCCATTTTGAAATTTGGAAAAGATGAAACAGTATTTAAAAGCTCTTAGATATTGTTACAATAACGGGATTGATGTTGAAAGTCGTGCGGGGAAAGTAAGAAAAGCCTTTGGGTATCAAATGCGCTTTGATTTACAGAAAGGATTTCCGGCTATGACAACAAAAAAACTTGCTTGGAAGGTAGTTGTTTCAGAATTACTTTGGTTTTTAGAAGGTTCGAATGATGAGCGTCGTTTAGCAGAAATTTTGTATAATGATAAACGTGAAAATCTTATAGACAAAAAAACAATATGGTCACAAAATGCTAATTCTGTTTATTGGAAAAAACAGTCAAAGTTTAGTGGAGATGTGGGAAGAATATATGGCGTTCAATGGCGAGATTTTAATGGAATAGATCAAATTACAAGCTTAATTGAGGGTATTAAAAAAGATCCTAATGGAAGGAGACATATTTTGTCAGCTTGGAATCCAGTCGACCTTCCAAAAATGTCTTTGCCGCCTTGTCATGCTTTTTCCCAGTTTTTTGTGTCACAGAACAAGTTAAGTTGTCAGTTATACCAACGTTCTTGCGATATGTTTTTGGGAGTTCCCTTTAACATTGCAAGTTACAGTTTGCTCGTTCACCTTATTTCCAAAGAATGTAATTTAGAAGTGGGGGAATTTGTTCTTACTCTTGGTGATTATCATATTTATCATGAACATTTTGAAGCTGTAAACATTCAATTAGAGAGGCAACCTCGTAACTTACCTCACCTTCAATTTATACAAAAAAATATTTTTATATATTCAGTTAACGATTTTGAATTAACAAATTACAATCCCCATCCCACCATTAAAGCGGCTATGAATGTTTGATTAATGCAGGTTGCCGTGTACTTTTTTGGCTATTGCAAGGTATGTTGCTGCAATAGAGCTTTCGGGATCAGATACACATATGGGCCTTCCTTCATCAGAATAAATTCTTAAATTTTTATCTAGTGGTAATTCTCCCAAAAAGGGAGTTTCAAATTTTTCTGCTTCTTTTTTTGCTCCACCGCTAGAAAAAATTTCATGTCTTTCATTGCATTTGGAACAAATAAAATAACTCATGTTTTCAACAATACCCAAGACAGGAACGTTAACTTTTTTGAACATGTTGATTCCTTTTCTTGCATCTATGAGGGCTACATCTTGAGGAGTAGATATGATTATCGATCCACTGAGTTTTGAACTTTGAGCAAGGGTAAGATGTGCATCACCAGTTCCGGGGGGTAAATCTATTATCAAATAGTCTAGTTCTCCCCATTCAACACCGTTAAACATTTGTTCAAGGGCTTTCATTACCATTGGTCCTCTCCAAATTGTCGGGGTATCAACACCTATCAAAAATCCAATTGACATACATTTGATGCCGTAACTTTCTAAAGGTATAAGTTTTTTATTATCATTGGTTTGAGGCCTGCCTGTAATACCCATCATACGGGGAACACTCGGTCCATAGATGTCAGCGTCCAGAATGCCAACTTGATAACCTAGTTTTTTTAAGGCCACAGCAAAGTTAACAGCAAATGTTGACTTCCCAACCCCACCTTTTCCGCTGGCTATGGCGATAATATTTTTAGCACTTATCTGAAAACGATAATGTTTTTTGGATGCTGGATCAGTAGTTTTTTCTGAGGTAAAAATAATATTTACGGATAATAAAGCATTAATGTTGCTAAGAGCATTTTTTAAGTTTTTGCTTAAATCGGAATATTTTTCCTGATCTTGTTGATTAATATTGAGTGAAATGTTGGCATGGCCATCTTTGCAAATTATGCTCAAATTTGAATTATTTTCATTTAAAGGAATATTTGATATTGGATCGTAATAATTTTTTGTTATTTCATAGATACTTGTTATTAATTTTTCCGACATACTTGAATTTTTCAATTTTACTTACAATATAGCTAGATAAAACTAAATATAATGGTAATAGAGCTCAATATACTAATATCAAGAAAATCTCATGAATTTAAACAAAAATAATAACGATAATAATCCTTGGGAATCTGGAGGCAATAATCCGTGGGGCGGAGGATCGTCTAATAATAGGGATTTGGAAGATTCTATTAAAAAAGCTAAAGAAAAATTTGGTAAATTTAAAATCGGTGGACCTAGAAACTTATCAATACTAATTATAGTAGCTCTTATAATATGGTTAGCAACCGGTTTCTATCGTGTAGAGCCTGATGAACAAGGTATAGAGTTGTTATTCGGAAAATGGAATCAAACGACTACAGAACCAGGTCTTCATTATTTCTTTCCTATTCCGATTGGAAAGACAATGACTCCAAAAGTTGAAAATGTCAGAAAAATAAATGTTGGATATAGATCGGCTTCCGAATTGGGGTTTAGTTCTAATAGTAGCGACAGAAACGTTTTAGAAGAAAGCTTGATGTTAACAGGTGATCAAAACATAGTCGATGTTAACTTTACTGTTTTGTATAAAATTAAAGATGCAGGAAAGTTTTTATTCAAACTTCGTAATCCGGAAACAACTGTAAAGGATATGTCTGAAAGTGTAATGAGGGAAGTAGTTGGACAAAGAGATCTCGAATTTTTACTAACTGGTGGCCGTCAAGAAGTCGAACAAGTTGTCAGAGTTGATTTACAAGACATCCTTGATGTGTATGAAAGTGGGATATTGGTTCAGTCGATACAACTTCAAAGTGTTAACCCACCCGCTCTAGTTATTGATGCATTTGATGAAGTTCAAAGAGCACGCCAAGATAAAGAAAAATTGGTTAATGAAGCCAATTCTTATTTGAATAAAATTGTGCCAAATGCCAGAGGTGATGCAGCTAAACTTGTTCAAGAAGCAACAGCATACAAAGAGCAGGTTATCAAGCAAGCCGAAGGTGTTGCTCAAAATTTCATTGATGTTTATAACAGCTATAAAGATACAAAATATGTTACTCGACAAAGAATTTATTTAGAAACTTTGACAGAAGTTTTAGAAGGTCCAAATAAGATTATTTTAGATAGTACGGGTGAAGGCCAGGGTGTTGTGCCTTATTTACCCTTAAATGAATTAAATAAAAACAAGGTTAATAACTAATGAGATTTTCAGCTCGAAATTTTATTATTATTTTAATTTTGTTTATCGGATTTCTGACATTTACCGGTGCTTTTTTTATTGTTCAAGAATGGAGGCAAGTAATTGTTTTACAGTTTGGAGAACCTCGTCAAGTAATAAGTCAACCAGGTTTAAAATTTAAAATTCCGTTTATTCAGGATGCTATTTTCTTTGACCGAAGAATGTTAAATTTGGATCCTCAACCTGAGGAAATGATATTGTCTGATCAAAAAAGGATTATTGTTGATTCTTTTGCCCGGTATAAAATCGTTGATCCCCTGAAGTTTTTTCAAACAGTCAGAAATGAAACAAACTTTTCAGATCGATTTGGACGAATTCTGAATGCTTCGGTTAGGGGTGTAATTGCCCAATACCCTCTGATTGCCTTGCTTAGTGTTGAGAGAGAGGAAATCATGAGCATCATTGAGTCTAAGGTTATTCAGGAAGAGAGTAAATTTGGAATTAAAATATTGGATGTTAGGATTGGTAGAACGGATCTTACTGAACAAGTTGCTAGCAATGTTTACCAACGAATGCGTTCAGAAAGGGAAAAGGAAGCGAATTTATTAAGGGCTGAGGGAGAAGAATTATCAAAGGAAATAGTGGCTTCAGCTAATAGACAACAGACCGTAATTATTGCTGGAGCTGAAAGAACCTCTTCAATTTTAAGGGGTGAGGGAGACGCTCAGAAAAATGTAATTCTTGGAGCAGCTTATGGTTTGGATGAAGAATTTTTTAGTTTCTTAAGAAAAATGCAAGCTTGTAGAGACACTTTTGGTAACACTGATATGGCGATGGTTATTGTGCCAGGAAAAGTCTGTGAAAAATTTTTTGGAGACATTGAATCGACTAACTAATGTTAAAGTTCATACTTTTGGGTATGGGATTTGCTTTACTCATAGAGGGATTAATTTATTTTTTATTTGCGAAACAAGTTAGGAATATGTTTGAAGCAATAAGATCCTATGAACCAGAAAAAATAAGATCGTTTTCCATTATTATAATTATTATAGGTCTTTGCCTTATTTATTTCACCTTCAAATTTTATGAATTAAGTTAAAATGAAGATAATTTTTAAATACTTTTTTGTTTTATTATTTTGCCTCCAAAGCTTTTCCGTTAATGCTTTGCCAGATAGTTTTGCAGATTTGGTTGAAGAATTAATACCCTCAGTTGTGAGCATTGCATCAACAACAATAGTAAAAGATAATAATCAACAATCAATACCTCGTTTTCCAGAAGGCTCTCCTTTTGATGAGTTTTTTAAAGATTATTTCGATAAAGAACAGCGGCAATATCCATCACAAAGACCAATGATAGGCTTAGGATCAGGATTTATTTTTGATAAATCAGGAATTATAATAACAAATAATCACGTTATTGAGGGGGCTGATGAGATTTCTGTAATAATGTTTGATCAAAAAAAATTTTCAGCTGAACTTTTAGGACGTGACCCAAAAGCTGATCTAGCTGTTTTAAAAATTAATCCAGGCGATACTATATTGCAACAAGTAAGTTTTGGTGATTCAGATAAAGCTCGGGTGGGCGATTGGACTATTGCTATTGGCAACCCACTTGGTTTGGGCGGAACTGTTACGGCAGGAATTGTTTCAGCTATTTCTAGAGATATAGGTAATGGTCCTTATGTGAAATTTATACAAACAGATGCTTCTATTAATCGGGGTAATTCTGGAGGCCCTCTTTTTAATATTAGAGGTGAGGTGATTGGAATTAATACTGCAATAATTTCCCAAACTGGGGGCAGCATTGGCCTTGGTTTCGCCATTCCTTCAAATAGTGCAATAAAAATTGTTGAACAATTAAAAGAGTTTGGTCGAACAAAACGGGGATGGCTAGGTGTACAAATCACCCCTGTTTCAAAAGAAATTGCAGAAAGTCTTGGATTACCTGATGAAAAAGGTGCTTTTATATCAAATATCAATATTGACGGACCATCTAAGGCCGCAGGTCTGCAAGAAGGTGATGTAATTCTTAAGTTTAATAATAATGAAATCTATAAAATGACAGATCTTCCAAGAGTGGTTGCGGAATCAGATGTTGGTTCAACAGCTATTATAGAAATTTGGAGAAAAAATAAATTAATTACTATTCAAGTGACATTAGGGGAATTGCCTGAAGAGTCGTATGTTGTTAGAAAAAACATTAGAGAAAAAAAATCTAGTGATTTTTATCTTGATAGTTTAAATTTAACAATTAGTTCAACCAATGATAAGCAAGGAGTTTTGGTTATACAGGTTGATGAGGAATCTAGCTTACAAATAGGGGATATCATCACGGAAGTGAACCGCGAACTTGTTACAAACGCTAATAATTTTATTGAATTAATTGAAACAATAAAAAAAACTGGGAGAAATTCATTATTATTGAGAATTATTAGAGACGATAAATCTCTATGGATTACAATTCAGTTTTTGAAATAATTTGAACCAAACTCTTTATTTTATAGTTGGGCCAACTGCTATTGGCAAGTCATCTTTAGCCCTTCGTTTAGCAGAGAATATTAATGGAGTAATTATTAACGCTGATAGCATGCAAGTTTACTCAAATCTAAAAATTCTAACAGCACGCCCATCTTCTGCTGACCTTAAACGAATATCTCATCAATTATACGGATATGTTGATGGTTCAATAAGGTATAATGTTTCGAAATGGTGCAATGATATTTTGAAAGTGATTCAAAAGAATCAAATCAACAACACTCCTTTGATTATTGTTGGAGGTACAGGAATGTATATTGATAAGCTTTTAAATGGATTGATTGACATTCCTTCAATTCCAGAGTTAATAAAAGAAAAATCAGAAAATTTGGTGAAAAAAGTTGGCCTTGGTAATTTTTTAAAAATCGTAAACGATATAGATCCAGTATCCTTAAATAATATTTCTGCAAATGATACCAATCGTTTAAAACGGATATGGGAAGTCCATAGTTTCACCGGCATCCCTTTTAGTGAATGGAAAAAAAAACAAAATAATTTTTTTTTAAACAAACCTGACTATCATATATATTTATTCACTCCCTCCAGAGAAAAAATATATGAAAGGGTGAATATGAGGTTTAAAAAAATGCTTAATCAAGGAGCAATTGAAGAAGTTAGGCAACTTATTTTATTAAAATTAGATAAATCACTTCCTATTATGCGAGCTCATGGAGTTCCAGAAATTACAGATTATCTTTCCAACGTGTCAACATTAGATGATTGTATTAGTAGAGGGCAGCAAATTACCAGAAATTACGTTAAAAGGCAGTTAACTTGGTGGAGATCATGTTCACTTCGCATACATCAGTCTTTTGACGAGTTTCCAGAAAAAATAGATGAAAAATTGCTCAAAATATGAATATAATGAACTAATTTATTGATTTTGTTTTATCCGCAGCCTATGAGCATTTGAAAATGTCCGAACAATTTACTGGTGCTGAAATAGTTTTAAAATCCTTATTAGATCAAGGGGTAGAAGTAATATTTGGCTATCCAGGCGGCGCAGTTTTACCAATTTATGATAGCTTATTTAAGCAGAATTCCATTAGACATATTCTTGTTCGTCAAGAGGGAGGGGCAATCCACGCAGCTCAAGGTTATGCCCGATCCTCAGGAAAAATTGGGGTTGTTTTAGTTACATCAGGTCCAGGAGTTACAAATGTAGTTACTGGATTAACCGATGCAATGATGGATAGTGTTCCAGTTGTTTGTATTACAGGCCAAGTACCCCAACATTTGATAGGAAGTGATGCTTTTCAAGAATGTGACACTACTGGAATTACCAGACCTTGTACAAAACATAATTATTTAGTTAAAGATGTAAATAAACTGTCGGGAGTTTTTCATGAAGCTTTTGCTATTGCAAATAATGGAAGACCTGGACCAGTTTTGATTGATATACCAAAAGATGTACAATTTGCCAAAGGCAAATATTTAGAACCAAATAGTATAACAATACCAAAACATCGTTTGTTTGAACCTAAAGTAAAAGGCAATGAAGGACAAATATATGAAGCTTCCAAGTTAATAGCTAATGCTAAAAAACCTATTTTTTATATTGGAGGGGGTTGCATTAACTCAGGATTAAAAGCCTCAAATCTTGTTAGAGAGTTTGTAAAAGAAACAGGAGCACCAGCAACCATGACCCTAATGGGCTTAGGGGTATTACCATCGTCTAATAAATATTCATTAGGGATGTTGGGAATGCATGGCATGTACGAAGCAAATTTAGCAATGCATGATTGCGATGTGATGATCAACATTGGCGCAAGATTTGATGATAGAGTAACAGGTAGACTCGATGCTTTTTCTCCTAATTCAAAAAAAATTCATATAGATATTGATGCAAGCAGCATTAATAAAAATATTAAAGTTGATATTCCAATTATTGGAGATGTTGAAAGTATAATGAATCAATTTCAAGATGTTTGGAAAAAAAATAAATTCTCAACTAACAAAGATGCCCTAGAAGCTTGGTGGAAAAAAATTGAAGAATGGAAAAAAATAGAATGCCTTGATTTTGAACAAAAAGATGAAATTATAAAACCTCAACAAGCTGTTAAAAGATTATATGAACTCACAAAAGATAAAAATACAATAATTACTACAGAAGTTGGTCAACATCAGATGTGGGCTGCACAGTATTATAAATTTGAAGAACCAAATAGATGGCTAACTTCAGGAGGCTTAGGTACCATGGGTTATGGTTTTCCAGCAGCTATTGGAGCACAAGTTGCTAATCCTGAAGCATTGGTTATTGATATTGCGGGTGATGCATCAATTTTGATGAACATGCAAGAAATGAGTACTGCCGTACAACACAGATTGCCTGTTAAAATATTTATTTTAAATAATGAATACATGGGCATGGTGAGACAATGGCAAGAATTATTACATGGTGGGAGATATTCGGAGAGCTATACTGATAGCTTGCCTGATTTTGTTAAATTAGCGGAAAGTTATAGAGCAAAGGGATTAAGAGCCAAAAAAGCCAGCGAATTAGATAAGGTAATTACAGAAATGATAGAAACTGATAATACAGTAATTGCAGACATATGGGTGAATAAAGAAGAAAACTGTTTTCCAATGATACAAAGTGGATCAGCTCACAATGAAATGCTATTAAATAAAGATCAAACACAAGATAAACAAGCGGCAGAGAAAGGGAAAGTTTTAGTTTAATGAATGAAACAAATAAATCAGTTTATGACACGCCAACAAATGTGTCTGAAACTAGGAGGCATATTTTAACTATTTTGGTTGATAATGAGCCTGGAGTTTTGGCTAGAGTCATTGGAATGTTTTCTGGTCGTGGGTATAATATTGATAGTTTAAATGTAGCAGAAGTTAGTAACCAACACTTATCACGCATTACAATTGTAACTCAAGGAACAAACGAAGTTTTGGAACAAATTCAAACCCAGCTTATGAATATTGTTCCAGTGCATAGTGTCACAAACTTACAAACAGAGGGTAGTGCAGTTGAGGCTGAAGTGGCCCTTGTTTATATGGATATTGATGACAGAAATAAAAAAGATGCTTATCAAATATGTGATTTTTATAGAGCGCGAAGAATTGAAAATGAAAATAACTCAATAATTTTTGAAATTGCTGGAACATCCCAAAGAATTGATTCCTTTATTAAAGACTTAAGTAATATTACTCAAATTGAGATTGTAAGAAGTGGTCCAGTAGCCATTTCATCTATGAAAAAAGATAAGGAGGAATAATGAGAGTTTATTATGATAGAGATGCTGATATTAATTTAATTAAAGATAAGAAAATAGTTATTGTAGGTTATGGTAGCCAAGGGCATGCCCATGCAATGAATTTAAGAGATTCAGGCATTAATAATGTTGCAGTGGCTCTAAAAGAAGGTTCAGCAACAAGACAAAAAGCTGAAAAGGCAGGATTTAAAGTAATGACTCCCTCTGAAGCATCTAGTTGGGCAGATATAATAATGATGCTTACGCCAGATGAACTTCAATCAGATATTTATAATAACGAAATAGCAGAAAATATTAAAGAAGGTGCTGCAGTTGCTTTTGCTCATGGATTAAATATACACTTTGATTTAATAAAACCTAAAGAAGGTATTGATGTAATAATGATGGCTCCAAAAGGTCCTGGTCATACAGTACGGGCTGAATACGTAAGAGGAGCAGGCGTCCCATGTTTGGTTGCGGTAGATAAAAATCCTTCCGGCAATGCTCTTGAAATTGCTATTGCTTATTCATCGGCAATAGGAGGAGGACGGGCAGGAATTATTGAAACAACTTTTAAAGAAGAGTGTGAAACCGATCTTTTTGGAGAACAGTCAGTTTTATGTGGAGGATTAACTCATTTAATCTTAGCAGGATATGAAACTTTAGTTGAAGCAGGTTATGCTCCCGAAATGGCGTATTTCGAATGTTTGCATGAAGTAAAATTAATTGTTGATCTTTTGTATGAGGGTGGAATGGCAAATATGCGTTATTCAATCTCTAATACTGCAGAATACGGGGATTATTCACGAGGTCCTAGGCTTATTACTGATGAAACAAAAAAAGAAATGAAAAAAATATTATCCGAAATTCAATCAGGTCAATTTGCAAAAGAATGGATGAGTGAACACAGGAGTGGCAAAATAAAATTTAAATTAATGAGAGAAAAACATGCTGAACATCCAATTGAAAAAATAGGTGAAAAACTAAGAACATTGATGCCTTGGATAGCGGAGGGTAAAATGGTTGATAAATCTAAAAATTAATTATTAGATGGTGTATAGAGCATTAAAATGACTGATAAGATTTATATATTTGACACTACATTAAGAGATGGAGAACAATCACCAGGTGCTTCAATGAACCTAGAGGAAAAAGTTCAAATTGCTGAAATTCTTGAAGAAATGAGAGTGGATATAATTGAAGCTGGATTTCCAATTGCTTCTAATGGTGATTTTGAATCTGTTATGGAAATCAGTAAAAACATAAAAAATTCTACAATTGCTGGATTAGCTCGAGCAAAATTAGTCGATATTGATAGAGCTTGGGAAGCAGTTAAAAATGCAAAATCGCCTAGAATTCACACTTTTATTGCGACTAGTCCTGTTCATATGAAATATAAATTAAAAAAAAATGAATCTGAAGTTTTAGACGCAATAAAACATACTGTTAGTTATGCTAGAAATTTATGTCCAAACATTGAATGGAGTTGTGAAGACGCTGGAAGATCTGAAATTAATTTCCTTTTTAAATGTATTGAGTTAGCAATTGAATGTGGCGCTTCAACTATCAATATTCCTGATACAGTAGGTTACACTCTACCTGATGAATTTGGCAAAATTTTTAAAGAAGTTAAGAATAATGTTGCTAATATTGATAAAGCTATTTTATCAACTCATACTCATAATGATCTTGGATTGGCAACTGCAAATAATATTGCAGCAATGAAAGAAGGAGCAAGACAAGTTGAATGTACAATTAATGGTATGGGAGAGAGAGCGGGAAATTCTTCTTTAGAGGAAATTGTAATGACTTTAAAAGTAAAAAAAGATTTATTACCTTTTCATACAGATATTAAAACAGAATCAATTATGAAAGCTTCGAGGTTGGTTTCTGCAATTACAGGTTTTACAGTGCAACCTAATAAAGCTATAGTTGGAGCTAATGCATTTGCACATGAAGCAGGCATTCATCAAGATGGAATGTTAAAACATTCAGGCACTTATGAAATAATGACTCCTGAATCAGTTGGGTTGAACAAGTCATCTTTAGTATTAGGTAAACATTCTGGGAAACATGCATTTTCAGAAAAACTAAAAGAGCTGGGATATGAACCAGGTGATAATGCATTAATGGAATTATTTGGGCGCTTTAAGGATTTAGCAGATAAGAAAAAAGAAATCTTTGATGAGGATTTGATTGCTTTAGTCGGAGATAGATCTGCATCATATAATGAACACATTAAATTTGTATCCTTAGAGGTTAATGCGGGCTCTCTTGAAAAACATCAAGCGAATTTATCAATTCAAATTGATGATGAAAAAAAGGTGACTCAGAGTTCTGGTAATGGTCCAGTGGACGCAACTTTTAATGCGATTAAAGAATTAACTTCAACAAATTATAGATTAAAATTATACCAAGTTCACGCAATTACTGAGGGTACTGATGCGCAAGGCGAAGTTACAGTAAGGTTGGAGCATGACCAACTAACATCCCAGGCTAAAGGATCTGATCCTGATATCATTGTAGCTTCTGCAAAAGCTTATATTAATGCTTTAAATCGTTTGATATTTAAAAAATCTAAATCAATTAATCAACAAGTTTCAGAACTTAGAATAGAAGGGGTATAAAAGGTAAATTAATGGTTATAGAAAAATTATTCAATATATTTGCTAAAGATATGGCAATCGATCTTGGGACAGCCAATACCCTTGTGTATGTTAAAGGTGAAGGAGTAGTATTAAATGAACCATCGGTTGTAGCTAAGATAGAAGAAGATGGAAAAACAAAAGTGCTGGCAGTTGGTAATGAAGCAAAACAAATGCTTGGGAGAACCCCAGGCAAGATAGAAGCTATTAGGCCAATGAAAGATGGAGTTATAGCGGATTTTGAGGTTGCAGAACAAATGATAAAACATTTTATTGAAAAAGCGAATAAAGGTAGAACAATATCCAGTCCACAAATAGTTATATGCGTGCCTTCTGGAGCTACAAATGTTGAGCGAAGAGCAATTCGTGAGTCTGCGGATGCTGCTGGCGCTAGAAGAGTTTTTTTAGTTGAAGAACCAGTTGCAGCTGCAATAGGAGCGGGTTTACCAGTGGGCGAGCCTACTGGATCAATGGTCGTAGATATAGGAGGCGGAACTACTGAAGTTGCCGTTCTATCATTGGGAGGAGTAGTTTTATCAACATCCATTAGATGTGCTGGAGATAAATTTGATGAAGCGATTACAGAGTATATGCGATCAACCCATAAATTAGCAATTGGAGAGACAACTGCTGAAAGAATGAAAAAAGAAATAGGTACTGCTTGTCCACCTGACGATGGTGACGGTGACACTATGCATGTTAAGGGGAGGGATTTAATTTCCGGACTTCCTAAAGAAATTGCCATTTCCCAGAGGCAAATTGCTGAGGCTTTGGCAGAACCTGTAGCAACGATAATTGACACTATAAAAAGAGCCTTGGAACAAACGCCTGCAGAATTGGCAGCTGATATTGTTGAAAGAGGTATCATGCTTACTGGTGGAGGCTCTCTATTAGGCAATCTTGATAAAGTTTTAAGGAGATCAACTAGTTTACCCGTTTCTATTGCTGAAGATCCATTACTGTGCGTGGTTCTGGGCACAGGGAGAGCTCTTGAGGAAAGAGCTAAACTAGGTGATATTTTTGCATCTGAATAATTAAATGTTATCAAAAAATAGGTTTACCTCTGTTACAAAGAAGAAAACTTTCAGCGGTGTTTATTTATCTGTTTTATTTGTTTTAATTTTTTTTCTTATCTTATTTAATAAAACTGATTATTATATTGCAAATAAGTTAAAACACGTTGGTGTAGACATAATATCTCCGATAACAAAAATAATTTCCGCCCCTGTTACAATAGTTACCAATATCGGATTGCGCTTAAATAATATTCGTTATCTAGAAGGAGAAAATTTAAAACTAAAACAAGAGATTATTAGATTAAAAAAATGGCAAACCCTTGCCATTAAGAATACCAGAGAAAATAGAGTTTTTAAGCGTTTATTAAATTCTACATCCAATAAAATAGAGATTATAAAAACAGCTTCAGTTATTAATCATACAATTAATCTCTATGTCAATGCTATAACTATTAATGCAGGTCTTGAACACAAGGTTAAAGAAGATTTAGCTGTAATTAATGAAAGAGGATTGGTTGGAAAAATTGTTACTTCTTCGAATCAAAAGTCAAAAGTTTTATTAATTAATGATCAAACTTCTTCAGTTCCTGTAAAAAATTTATCTGACAAATCTTACTCAATTGTTCGAGGTACGGCTAATGGGAAGTATTTAATTAGCGCTTTTATTAAAGATGAAACACTACCAAAAGTAGGTGATCTTTTAGTTACTAGCGGAAATGCAAAAATATTTCCACGTGATATTTTAGTAGGGAAAGTAATCCTTGTACGGGAGGATGATTATTTGGCTATTCCTTATGTTGATTTTAATAATCTTGGCTATGTGCAAGTTATAAAATCAAAATAAATGCACTTATCGCAGTATTATAATTCTTTTATCATTTATAATATTTTATTAATCATTTTTTTTTCATTAACTGTTAATGGCATGCCATTATTTCCAATTTTAAATATAATTTGTTATTCAATTTTTCATTTTTTGATAATTTATCTAGGTATTTATTATTACAGAAAGAAACTTTACCTTATATTTTCTTTATATGGATTAGGTTTAGATTTGTTTTGGATTAATGAAATTGGCCCTCATTTAATTACCTTCATGTTTGCTTTAAGTATTTTTTATTTAACTTTTAAATACCTTAATAATTTAAGAAAATTAAATATATATTTGATGTTATTAATGACACAAATAACAATGATTTTATTTGAAATGTTTATTTCACAAATGATGTTTGGTTTTTCTTTTAATCTTAGTTATTTTTTAAAAATTGCATTATTATCAATTATATTTTCATATCCAATATTTATTATATTTTCAAAAATAGATAGAGTAATATAATGTTTTACTCTGAACAAAAAAAACAATTAACTGTTTTGAATAGAAGGACTTTTTTTATTTATTTGAGTAAATTAAGTATTTTTTCAATTGTAGGTTGGCGGTTATTTAATATTCAAGTAACCAATTCTGGCAAATATAGAACGTTATCAAAAAATAATCAAATCAACATAGAAATTTTATATCCATTACGAGGAGAAATCAGAGATAGAAAAGAGCAAGTAATTGCAACAAATATTAAAGTATTTGATTTGTATGTAATTCCAGAAAAAACCAGTGATTTATCGTTAACTTTAAATAATTTGTCAAAATTTATAGATTTTAATTTTAAGCAAAAAAGAGAAATTATTCAATTAAGCAAAAAAATAAAGAAATTTGAAAAAATAAAAATTATTGAAAATTTAGATTGGAAAACTTTAGAATTTATTGAGGTCAACAAAAATTATTTGACAGGATTAGAATTAATACAAGATTTTCAAAGAGTTTATCCTGAAAGTCAGTATTTCTCCCATATACTTGGATATGTGAATCAGCCATCAAAAAAAGATTTACGATTGCCTTACATCTTAAAAATGCCAAAACTTAATATTGGCCAACAAGGATTAGAAAAATCCTTTAATGAAAATTTAATTGGGAAAGCAGGAAATAGAGAAATTGAGGTAAATTCTTTAGGGAGAACAATTAGGGAAATATCGAAACAAATGAGCACAAAAGGAGAAAATATAACACTTACTTTTGATATAGGCTTACAAAAATATTTGCATAAGCAACTTTCAAATCATCGCGCAGGTTCAATTGTTGTAATAGATATAGTTAGTGGAGACATATTATCTATGGCTTCAGTACCAACATATGATTCCAACTTAATAATAAAAAAACCAAATTATGAATATTGGCAAGAACTTTTAAACAATCCGTTGTCACCCTTAACAGATCGTTCGATTCAGGGGATGTATTCACCTGGCTCTACTTTCAAAATGATAGTAGCAATAGCAGCATTAAAACATAATATTATAAATTTAAAAAATAATTTTTTTTGTAAAGGAAAAATTAGTTTTGGAGATAGACTTTTTCATTGCTGGAAGACAAAAGGACATGGCAAAATGAATTTGGAGCAAGCTATTCAAGAGTCATGCGATGTATTTTTTTATGAGTTATCCATTAAAGTAGGAATAGATAAAATTGCTGAGGTAGCCAAGGATTTTGGTTTAGGGCAAATATATCCAATTAATATGGATAATCAAAAAAAAGGCATTGTGCCTTCTAAAAAATGGAAGAAAGATACATATAATAAAAAATGGTATGGAGGAGAAACATTAATTACTGCCATTGGACAGGGTTACGTATTGGCAACTCCTTTACAAATGGCTGTTATGACAGCCCGCATTGCTTCAGGCGGAAAAAAAATATTACCTTCAATAATTAGATCTTCAGAAGAAAAGAAATTTGATATCATGAAAAAATACAGTAATGGAATCAAGATTGTTCAAAAAGCAATGTTTAAAGTCGTTAATGAAAATAAGGGAACCGCTAATAAATCAAAAAGTAATGATTTTCAATTTTCAGGCAAAACAGGCACTTCGCAAGTCAGGAAAATTTCCATGGTTGAGAGAGAAAGCGAAGATTTTAGGAATATTGAAATTGAATGGAAAAATCGTGATCATGCTTTGTTTGTTGGTTATATGCCTTCAAATAAACCTCAATATTCTATATCAGTAGTGATTGAGCATGGTGGATCTGGGGCATCAACGGCAGCTCCAATTGCCAGGGATGTGTTTAATTATATTAATAAAACTAACATTACATGATTTTTAAAAAAATTTTAAATTTAAATTTTTTATTAATATTTGTTATTTTAATACTTATTATAATAGGAACAGCAGCTCTGTATTCAGCTGGTGAAGGAAGTTTTTCGCCTTGGGCTGAAAAACATATTATTAGATTTGGCGTTCTTTTTTTTCTAATGATAATTATAGCTTTAATAGATATCAAATTTATTTTTAAATACTCATACCCATTATTCTTTTTATGTTTAATACTTTTATTTTCTGTTGAAATAATTGGAACCTTTGGAAAAGGAGCCGAGCGATGGATACGAATATTCGGTATAAGTGTTCAACCTTCAGAAATAATTAAAGTTGCAATTATTCTGGCACTCGCAAAATATTTTCATAATTTAAGATTTGATACTATTGGAAAAATATATCATATCATTATTCCGGCATTTTTTATATTAGTTCCATTTGTGCTTGTTTTACTACAACCTGATCTTGGCACTGCGATAAGTATTTTTCTTTTGGGTGTTATGACCTTGTTTATCGCAGGAATAAGAATTTGGAAATTTGTTCTTGGAGTAATTATTTCCTTTGGCTCTTTTCCTTTTCTTTGGGGTCTAATTAAACCTTATCAACAAAAAAGATTTTTATCATTTCTTAATCCAGAGTTAGATCCTTTGGGGCAAGGGTATCAGTTAATTCAATCAAAAATTGCTTTGGGCTCAGGAGGCTTAGCTGGTAAAGGTTTTTTGGAAGGAACACAATCTTATCTAGAATATCTTCCAGAAAAGCAAACTGATTTCATTTTTACACTTATTGGTGAAGAATTTGGATTTATAGGCACAATGTTTATTTTATTCTTGTTTGGGCTACTTATTACAATTTGTTTTTATATAAGTATTAAATCTTATCATATATTTGGCCGAATTATATGTTTGGGAGTTGCCTGTAATATATTTATATATGTTATATTAAATATGGCAATGGTGACTGGTTTATTACCGGTGGTTGGCATTCCTTTGCCTTTAATTTCATATGGTGGCACAGCAATGCTATCGATCATGGTTTCTTTTGGGCTGTTACTAAATGTTGGTATTTACTATAACGTTAAAAAAATTAATCAATGATGTTAGAAATTAAAAATATACAAAAAAATTTTGGAGGACTTGTAGCAGTTAACAATGCGTCTATGAACGTAACGAAGGGATCAATCACAGGGTTAATTGGTCCAAATGGAGCAGGAAAAACAACTTTATTTAATATTATAGCTGGCAATCTACATTCAGATTTAGGAGAAGTTTATTTGGAAGAAGAAAATATATCAGATTTGAAAGCACATGAGCTTTTTGAAAAAGGTGTTCTGCGTACTTTTCAAATTGCGCATGAATTTTCCACATTAACGGTATTAGAGAATTTAATGATGGTTCCAGGGAATCAATTTGGAGAAAATCTTCTTTATTCATGGTTTAAAAATTCTATTGTATCAAAACAAGAAGAAGAAATTAGGGCAAAAGCAATTGCAGTGATTGATTTTTTAAATCTCAATCATTTAACTCAGGAAGTGGCGGGCAATCTATCTGGAGGCCAAAAAAAATTATTAGAATTGGGTAGGACAATGATGGTTGATGCTAAACTAGTTTTATTGGATGAGGTAGGAGCAGGCGTAAATAGAACATTATTAAATGAAATTAGCGATGCAATTATCCGCCTTAATAAAGAGAAAGATTACACATTTTTTGTAATTGAGCATGATATGGATCTGATAGAGAAGATCTGTGAGCCTGTTATTGTGATGGCAGAAGGAAGTGTTTTATTTCAAGGATCATTTGAGGAAGTAAAATCAAATGAGGAAGTTATCGAGGCTTATTTAGGCAGAGGAATAAAACAAAACAAAGCTTTAAAGTCATGATATTTTTTGAAGGTGAAAATATGACTGCAGGATATGGAGGTGCAGATATAATCAAAAACTGTAATATTCACGTAAAAGCAGGGGAAATTGTAGTTGTAATTGGGCCAAATGGAGCTGGAAAATCAACAGCAATGAAAGCAATGCTTGGTATGTTGAAATTAAAAAATGGTTCAGTAAAATTTAATAATGAAGAAATAACAACAATGCTTCCTCAAGACAGAGTTAGCTTGGGTATTGCCTTTGTTCCACAAACAAAAAATGTCTTTACAGGGATGACAGTTGAAGAAAATTTAGAAATGGGAGCGTTTTTGAGAAAAGATGATATTCAGGATACAATAAATCAAATTTATGATTTATTTCCCATATTAAAAGAAAAAAGAAATCAAAATGTAGGTGAATTATCTGGAGGACAAAGACAACAGGTAGCTTTTGGACGGGCTCTTATGACCAAGCCTACTATATTAATGCTTGATGAACCTACAGCTGGAGTATCTCCAATTGTAATGGATGATCTTTTTACAAGAATAATAGAAGTGGGCAAAACAGGTGTTGGTGTTTTAATGGTTGAACAGAATGCAAAACAAGCTCTTGGCATTGCGAACAGAGGTTATGTAATGGTGAATGGTGAAAATAGAATAGAAGGTTCTGGAAAAGACTTATTAAACAATCCAGATGTTAGAAAATCTTTTTTAGGTGGTTAGTTGTTGTGGTTGACTTAGTTAATGCATTAATAGTTTTATTAAATTACATATTTATACCAGCTTTATCTTATGGATCTCAACTAGCTTTAGGCGCTCTAGGAGTATCTTTCATATACGCCATCCTTCGTTTTGCGAATTTTTCACATGGTGATCTCATGTCTTTTGGCGCAATGATGACTATACTTTTTACTTGGTTATTGCAATCATATGGTATCTCTTTTGGATTTCTCCCCACTGCAATACTTGCTCTACCTTTAGCTATTTTTGCAACTATTTTATTTTGTCTAGTTACTGATAAATTTGTTTTTCAACATTACAGAATAAAAAAAAGTACACCAGTAGTTTT
>Ga0208747_1000136_pt1 | contig 20442 bp, 18 predicted proteins | sample Knorr_S7_td_AAIW_FD_185597 | JGI IMG/M metagenome (GOLD analysis project Ga0208747, IMG submission 185597) | Marine microbial communities from Southern Atlantic Ocean transect - Knorr_S7_td_AAIW_ad_750m_LV_A (SPAdes) (version 2) | ecosystem: Environmental > Aquatic > Marine > Oceanic | place...
TCAGAATTTTTCAAAAATTTTACCATTCCCCGATATGTATTCTGGGATTTTCCAAGAGAAATTCCTTTTGAGATAATCTTACTTTTCGTATTTTTACCGATATGAGTCATTTTAGTTCCCGTATCTGCTTGTTGAAAGTTATTCGTAACGGCAACGGAGTAAAACTCTCCTATAGAATGATCTCCCTTTAAAATACAACTGGGATACTTCCATGTAATGGCAGACCCTGTCTCCACTTGAGTCCAAGAAATTTTGCTATTTACCCCCTTACATAATCCTCTTTTTGTAACAAAATTATATATTCCCCCTTTTCCATCCTTATCTCCCGGATACCAATTTTGAACAGTTGAATATTTTATCTCCGCATTGTCCAATGCTATCAATTCTACATTCGCAGCATGTAATTGATTTGTATCTCTTTGAGGGGCGGTACACCCTTCCAGATAACTTACATAACTTCCTTTATCAGCTATTATTAAAGTTCGTTCAAACTGACCTGTCTCTTCTGCATTAATTCTAAAATAGGTAGATAGTTCTATTGGACAGTGAACATTCTCAGGTACATATACAAATGAACCATCTGTAAAAACAGCTGAATTTAGAGCGGAGAATCTATGATCACCGGGAGGGATAACAGAACCTAAATATTTTTTTATTAATTCTGGATGATCTTGAATAGCTTCACTAATTGAACAAAAAATTATTCCTAATTTTTCTAACTCTCCCTTGTAAGTTGTAGCAACAGATACACTATCAAAAACAGCATCAACAGCAACGCCTGCTAAAACTTTTTGCTCTTGAAGTGGAATACCTAACTTCTTATAAGTCTCTAAAAGTTTGGGATCTACTTCATCAAGAGATTTTGGTTTATTTTCAAACCCTTTGGGGGCGGAAAAATAATAGATATTCTGATAGTCAATTTTAGGAAAATTAATATTAGCCCAAGTTGGATCTTGCATTGTTTTCCATTTTGCAAATGATTTCAATCGCCAATCTAACATCCACTGAGGCTCTTTTTTTTTTGCTGATATGAATTTTATAGTATCTTCATTTAGGCCTTTCTCGGACCTTTCTGATTCAATTAAAGTTTCAAAACCATATTTGTAATTTTGGTCAGCATAATCGTCAATTTGTTTTTGAGTTTGTTGTGAATTCATAAGTATCAAATAACGAAAAATAAAATAATTTCTAGTTATTTCAACAAAAAATAGGTGAATTTAGAACCTATTCTAAATTAGTTGCTTGTTTTAGTTATCCATCCACCACCCAGAACTTGCTCACCAAGATATAAAACACAAGCCTGTCCTGGAGAAGTGGTATTAATTTCCTCATCAAAGGTAAATTCTGCTGAATTTGAGTCTATATTTAATAAACCAGACGCCTCTTTTTGAGTTGATCTTATTTTTGCTGAACATCTTAAATTAGTTTTTGATACCGAATCATCCAACCAATTAACTCTATCTAAGCTTATAACTGTTTTTTTTAATAAATTTTGATCTCCTAAAAAAATTTGATTATTTTTCTTGTCAATATTAACAACATAGAGAGGAAATTTTGAACCTCCAACTCCCAATCCTCTTCTTTGACCGATTGTATAATTAGCAATTCCCTTGTGCTTTCCTAAAATACTGCCCTCAGAATCTAAAAAATTTCCTTCAATATTCAATTCTGGTTTTAATTTATTAATAAGATCTCTATACGAACTAGAAGTAACAAAACATATATCTTGACTGTCAGGCTTATCACTAACTTTTAATTTAAAGCTTTTTGCCATATCTCTAATTTCTGATTTAAGGTAATTACCCAATGGAAAACGCAAATAATCTAACTGATCTTTAAGAGTTGCAAAAAGGAAATAACTTTGGTCTTTAGATGCATCTTTAGCTTTAAATAATTTCACGTTTGATTTGTCCTCTAGTCGCCTTACGTAATGCCCTGTAACCAGAGTATCTGCATTCATAGCTTTTGCTTCGTTCAATAAATCTCTAAATTTAACAGTTTGATTGCACTGAATGCAAGGAACGGGCGTTTGTCCATCGGCATATGTTTCAATAAAATTATCTATTACTCCTGAAAAAAATTTATCTTGGTAATCTAGAGTTATATGAGGAAAATCATGTTGCTCAGCCACTTTTTTAGCATCTTCAATATCTCTTCCTGCGCAACAAGATTTAGAACTTTTTGCCTTAGTTTGACTATATAGTTTCATTGTTATTCCAATAATGTCATATCCTTCTTTTTTAAGCATGGTAGCTGCAACGGAGCTATCGACTCCTCCTGACATTGCAATGACAACCTTTGTGTCTTTATTTTGTTTGTTAAAACCAAGACTATTCATAAATAATTTTAATCTATATTTACAAATTTGCTTTAGTTCAATATTACCTTTGCTTAAATGGTAGATTTACTAATACCTGGTCCTGAAGGGAAAATAGAAGCAAAATATAGTCATAATAATGCCCATAATTCGCCAATAGTACTCATTTTACATCCTGACCCCTCTAGGGGAGGTACAATGAATACAAAAATTATTTTTCGTTTATATAAACTTTTTGTAGACAATGGTTTTTCTGCAATTAGATTTAATTTTAGAGGTGTTGGCAAAAGTGAGGGTTTGTTTGATGATGGAGAGGGAGAGTTAAGCGATGCTGCCAGTGTTTTGGATTGGTTACAGCAATACAATACTAATTCTAAAGTTGTTTGGGTTGCAGGTTTTTCTTTTGGGGCATGGGTTGCGATGCAACTTTTGATGAGAAGACCAGAAATTAATAACTTTATTAGTGTTTCTCCGCCAGCAAATACCCGTGATTTTAGTTTTTTAGCGCCTTGCCCTTCCACAGGTTTAATTGTTCATGGTGACAAAGATACTATAACTTCCTTTGATTCTACAAAGATCTTATCTGAGAAATTACAGAAACAAAAAAAAGTTAACATACATTTTAAAAGCATAAAAGGCGCTGATCATTTTTATGAAAACTTTACAGACCAATTTTCATCTATAATAGATAACTATATTAAAGATAGTTTAGCCGACCTAAAGTGAAATTAACCATAAATAAAACTTAATTTTTATTTTTATGACCTATAAATCAGATTTTTTAAACGAAATAGAATCTCGAGGTTTTATTTATCAATCTTCTGAGATTGAGGATCTAGACAATCTCATGTCTAAAAAAAACATTACTGCTTATATCGGTTTTGATATTACAAGCGATAGTTTACATATAGGAAGTTTAGTGCAATTAATGCAGCTTCATTGGCTTGATTACTTCGGTCATAAAACAATTGCATTAATGGGAGGAGGAACAACTCTTGTGGGGGACCCTTCAGGAAAAGATGAAAGCAGAAAAATCCTACGGCAAGAAGATATAGAGAACAATATAGCTAAAATAGAAAAAACTTTTAGCAAATTTATTAACTTAAAAGACAAAGCAAAACTAATTAATAATTATCAATGGCTTTCAAATTTAAATTATATTAATTTTTTAAGAGATATTGGAACCAAAATTACTATTAATAAAATGTTAACTTTTGAGTCTGTTAAAAATAGACTAGATCGAGAACAACCTCTTACTTTTCTGGAATTTAATTACATGCTGCTTCAAGCATATGACTATTATCATTTAAACAAAGAATATGATTGTGAATTACAACTAGGAGGTTCAGATCAATGGGGCAATATTGTAAGCGGTATTGATTTAATTCGCCGTTTAAACAATAAAAAAACTTTCGCTATTACCTCGCCACTCATAACAAACAATGATGGTTCCAAAATGGGCAAAACAGCTGATGGAGCAATATGGTTGGATGAAAATAAACTTTCTAATTATGATTTTTACCAATTTTGGAGAAATGTCAATGATGCCGATGTTCCTAAATTCCTTAATCTATTTACTAAACTGCCTCATGAAGAAATATCAAAACTCTCAAAATTAAAAGGTCAAGAAATCAACGAAGCAAAAAAAATACTTGCTTTTGAAGTAACAAAAATAACAAGAGGAAAAGAACAAGCTAGAGAAGCTATGGATATTAGTGACAATATTTTTGCAAAAAATACACTTGATGATCGAATTACTTCATATAGTGTGAACTCAAAGGAACTATTAGAGTCATCTTTCTCTTTGCTTGATGCAATAGAAAAACTACAATTGGTTAAAAGTAGAAGTGAAACAAAGAGATTAATTAAATCAAATGGTATAAAAATTAATGATAAGAACTATAATCAAGATGACTGCTCTTTATCAAACTATGCCAAAGATAATGAAATTAAAATTAGTGTTGGTAAGAAAAAAATTGGTGTTATAAAAATTATATAATTATTTCAAAGTAAGTGATTTCTCTAAAAATTTATCTATATCTCCATTTAATATATCATTAACATTCGAGGACTCATGATTTGTTCGCAAATCTTTAATTAATTTATATGGATGCAATACATATGATCGAATTTGATGCCCCCAACCAATATCTTTTTTTTCACTGTGAATCTTATTTTCTTCCTCTTTTCTTTTTTGTAATTCAAGTTCATATAACCTAGATTTCAGCATTGCCATCGCATTTGATTTATTCTTATGTTGAGAACGATCATTTTGACATTGTACAACAACTTTAGTTGGGATGTGTGTTATGCGAACAGCGCTATCAGTTTTATTGACATGCTGTCCTCCTGCCCCAGAAGCTCGGTAAGTGTCAATGCGTAAATCTGTTTCATTAATGTCTATTTCAATTTTTTCATCGATTTCCGGGTAAACCCATATACTGGCGAAACTTGTATGACGTCTTTTATTACTATCAAACGGGGAAATGCGAACCAAACGATGGATTCCACTTTCACGTTTTAGCCACCCATATGTAAAATCTCCCGAAATTTTTATAGTTGATGATTTAATGCCCGCCTCTTCCCCTCTGGATTCCTGTAATAAAGATACTCTGTAAGTTTTGCTTTCAGCCCATCTTACGTACATTCTTTGCAGCATTTCGGCCCAATCCTGGCTTTCTGTTCCACCGGCACCTGCATGTATTTCGACAAAAGCATTGTTCTGGTCTGCCTCTCCGTTCATTAAATTTAGATACCTGACTTCAGTAGAATCCTTAAGCAGCTGATTGGAGTCTTTAACTAACTGAATGATTGATTGTTGATCATTTTCATCAATAGCAAAGGCATAAAATTCTTTCAAATCGGATAATGATTGCTTGATACGCTCAAAATCAGCAATTTTTTTTTCTAAAATTTTAATATTTTGAAAAAGTGTTTTAGCTTCTAAGTTTTCCCAAATATTTGGATCGTTGGTTTTTTGTCTTAATTTAAGTAAGTCTTTTTCCAATTTATCATAGTCAAACTCCCCTCCTTAGAAGATCAAAATTGAGGGTAATTCTTTCAATATTATTATCTATATCTTCTTGTGTCATAGTTAGTTACTTAATAAACTACCTGTTCCAGAAATGGAATTATTATTAATTGTTCCAAGATTATCTAATTTTTTTAGTCTGCTTTGATTATAAGGCTCAGTACCTATTATAAAAGGTTCAAATATTCCTTCAGAAATTTTTGAAACCAAACCCGTCTTGGGATCAATTTTGACAAAACTTATTCCTGAAGGAACTCGGAAGGGAATTTTACTTGGATTAACTTTCGCCTCTTTCATAAATTCTTTAAAAATTGGGACGGCAACAGAGGAGCCTGTTTGTTTGTAGCCCAAACTTTTTGGTTGATCAAAGCCTACATACACTCCTACTGCTAAATCTGGTGAAAAACCTACGAACCAAGCATCTTTATTTTCGTTTGTTGTCCCTGTTTTTCCTCCAAGAGGAGTATCCAATTCCTTTATTCTTCTGCCCGTCCCCCTCAAAATTACACCCTCAAGCATTGACGTAATTTGATAGGCTATTCTTGGATCTAATACTGATTGTTGATTATTGATAATGTCAGGAATGGAGTAATCAATTTCAGAATCTATTTGATTGCATGAATTGCATTTTTTAATTTCATTTATTAATATTTGTTTTCCAGTTTTATCATAAACACTCGTAATCAATGATGGATTAATTTCTTTTCCACCATTAACAATCATTGCATAAGCATTTGTTAAATCCAAAAGGGTAACCAATCCAGAACCTAGGGACATTGATAAATTATTGTTCATATTTTTTCCAATTTTAAAGTCTCTGGCAGTATCTAAAATTTTCTCCATACCTATTTTGTCGGATAATCTTATCGTCATAAGATTTCTTGATTTTTCTACCCCAGTTCTCATTGGGCTTAACCCATAAAACTTATCAGTGTAATTTGAAGGTTTCCATTTTGGTAAGCCGGGTCCCTGATCTACAACATAAGGCGCATCCAGTATTAAAGTAGCAGGGGTATAACCCTCTTTCATTGCTGCTATATAAACAAAAGGCTTAAAAGCGGATCCAGGTTGTCTTTTAGCTTGAGTTGCCCTATTAAATTCACTTAATTCAAAACTAAATCCTCCTGATAAAGCTAAAACTTTCCCTGTATGAGGATCGATTACAACTATAGCACCATTGATTTTTGGGATTTGTCTGATAGTCAATTGATCTGCTATCAATTCTGCAAAAAATACATCTCCGATATTAAATTTTTCTTTTATTAGCCACTTATTATCATCTGAACTTAGATCAATGGTATTATGATCGCCTTTCGAATTAATTACTTCTAGTATTAATTCAGATATATTATTTATTTGATAAACAGCCCATTTATCGGGAAATGGATTTTTTATATTTTTTAATAAATCATCTTCGATTATTAATTTTTGTATGTTTGCTAATACTCCCTTCCAACCATTTTTTTTATCTTGGTTAATAAGTCCAGAAATTAAAACATGATCTGCAATTTTTTGTAATTTGGTATTTATTGAAGTTTTAACTATCAAGCCTTGTTCATACAAAGCTTGTTTTCCAAATAAGTCATAAAGTTCTTTTCGCACCTCTTCCTTAAAATAATTTGCTTCTTTAAATTGCTCTTCATATCTATCTTGTACAATAAGTGGTTTATTTTTATATTGTAAATATGCCGCAGATATATATCCATTTTCATACATCTTTTGCAAAACCCAATTTCTTCTTTCAATAGCATTTGAATACTTTGTTATAGGATTATAATTATTAGGTGCTTTTGGTAAAGCTGCTAAAAAAGCAACTTCTTCTAGGGTTAATTCATTTATTGATTTATTAAAATAATTTAAGCTTGCAGCAGCAATGCCATATGAGCCATAACCCAAGTATATATCATTTAAATATAATTCTAGTATTTGTTCTTTATTTAAAATATTTTCAATGCGGACGGCCAAAATCATTTCCTTAAATTTTCTCTCTAAACTTACTTCATTAGTAAGCAATAAATTTTTAACAACTTGTTGAGTAATGGTTGAAGCTCCTATCATTTTTTTATTCGAAAAATTATTTACAATATTTGTAAATACGGCACGAATAATGGCTAGAGGATCAATTCCTATATGTTCAAAAAATTTTTTATCTTCTGCAGAAATGAATGCATGGATCAAATTTTCAGGAATCCTATTAATTGGAACAAATATTCTCTCTTGAATAAAATACTTATCTAGAAGCAATCCATCAGAGGTAAACACCCGAGAAGTTAAACTAGGGTTATAGCTTTTTAACTCATTATAACTTGGTAATTCAGGGGAAACCTTCCATAAAAAATATATTAGCATCGAAAAACATATAAATATCAAAAAAGCCCCTAGTATTAAGAATTTTTTAAGTAAATTAAGCATTAAATTCATCAATATAATTTGTAGATTGTGAAAGAGTTAAAAATATGACATTAGGCTACTTATTCAAAAAATTGTTCAAAATAGAATTAATAACAAAAAATAAAGAATTTTAATGCAAAATACAAAAAATATTTTTTACGGAGTTTCAATCATATGTCAAAAAGAATACTTATCGATTCATCAGATAAAGATGAAATTAGAGTCGCTGTTACTACAAATGGAAAGCTAGACGATTTTGAAATAGAAACGAGCAAAAAAACTGCCCTCAAAGGGGATGTTTATTTAGCTAAAATAACAAGAGTTGAACCATCTTTACAAGCGGCTTTCGTCGATTTTGGTGTCAACAGAAATGGTTTTCTTCCTTTAACTGAAATTCACCCTGATTATTTCAAGATACCCATAGCTGATCAGGAGAAATTAAAAGAATTATCTAGTAAATTACAATTAGATGAAGAAGTTGAAAATAATAATCTAGAAATTACAGATGATAATAATAACAAATTTAATAAAGATTCATCTGAAGATGATACAATTGAAGAAAATAATAAAACAAGAAAAAGAATAGATCATAAAAAAAACTATTTAAATTTTTTTCGTAAATATAAAATCCAAGATGTTATTAAGCCAAGACAAGTAATTCTTGTTCAAATTAATAAAGAAGAAAGAGGCTTCAAGGGAGCCGCTTTGACTACTTTTTTATCCTTTGCTGGAAGATATTGCGTTTTAATGCCAAACAGCCTTAATAATGATGGCATCTCAAGAAAAATTGGAGACATTGAAGAAAGAAAGAAATTAAAAAAAATTTTATCAAGTATTAATATTCCAAATAAAATGTCTGTTATTGTTCGTACAGCCGGTATTGGAAAAACTAAAAAGGAAATTTCTAAAGATATCTCTTACTTAACAAACCAATGGAATAAAATTAGGGCAATTACACTCAAATCTGAAGCACCAAATTTAATTTATGAAGAAGGAAGTATTATAAAACGAACAATAAGAGATATGCTTACAGATGATGTTGATGAAATTTTTATAGAAGGTAAAAGCGCTTATGACGCTACTAAAAAATTAACCAAAAATATTGTACCTAATCAATTAAAAAATATTAAACTTTATAAAGAAAAAAACAAATCTTTATTCAGCGAACATAACATTGAAAATCAAATAAATGAATTGTTCAGCTTAACTGTTAAGCTTAATTCTGGAGGTTCAATAGTTATCAATACTACTGAGGCTCTAGTAGCTATTGATGTCAACTCTGGAAAAAATACATCGGAACGCAATATTGAGAGTACGGCATTGAAAACTAATCTTGAAGCTGCGGTAGAAGTAGCAAGACAATTAAGACTCCGTGATTTAGGTGGACTTGTAGTGATTGACTTTATTGATATGGATGATTATCGCAATAATTTTAAAGTTGAAAAAACAATTAAAACCGCCCTTTATCATGATAGGGCTAGAGTACAAATAGGAAGAATTAGCTTATTTGGTTTGCTCGAACTGTCAAGGCAACGTCTACGTTCAAGTTTGATAGATCGTTCTTTTGAAAAATGTCCTTATTGTAATGGTTCGGGATTAATTTTAAATACAAATTCTATATCTGAACAAATTATGAAAGTGATAAAGGAAAAAGCTATTACCAATAAGAGTGTAAAAATAAATGTTAAATGCAATTCAGCACTTGCAGAAACTTTAATTAATGAAAAACGCGAAGAAATACATCAATTGGAACAACAATATGAATGTACAGTTAATTTTAATTTTTATAATCATTATTCTCTTCATGAGCCTAATATCGAAATAGAGAAGAGTAGTATTAAATCAAAAGTTGAAATAAAAGAAAAGAAAGAAACTTTAACAAAAAGTATAAAAAAAACCAAAAAAAAAGTAGTAGCTAAAAAAACAACAAAGAAAAAAGAAATCAAAATTAATTCAAACAAAAAGCAAAAAAACAAAAAAGTTCAAAATGAAAAGGAAGAAGATATTATTAACACTAATGAAGAAAAAATTGCAAAAATAGAATTAATAAAAGAAGAAAATGAAAAATCTGGTTGGTGGTCAGAATAAATAAATGAAGAAAATATTATTAATTTTATTTTATTTTTTTTTTGCACTGAAATTAAAGCCGCTAATATTCTTGATTATGAAACTCAATTATTTACTGAAAGCATCATCGATATTATTTGTGAAGCAAATGACTATGATAAAAAAATAAATTTTTCAATTGTCCTAGATGATAATCCTAATGCTTATATAGATAATAATAATAAACTATTTATTTCAACAGGCTTATTTAAATATGCACCTTCATATGAGGCTATAGTTGGAGTGTTAGCGCATGAAATTGGTCATTTAGCTAACTTTCACATTTCTAAAAGAATTAAATCACTTAAAAATCTACAAAATTTAAATCAATTGGCTAGTTTATCGATAATAGCTGGTTCACTAATAACTAATAATAATGACTACTTGATACAGTCATTAGTTACTAATCAAATGGGCATCCATAATTATTATCAATCCTTTAGCCGAGATCAAGAAAGGGAGGCGGATTTTTTTGCAATTATCACATTGGATAAACTTCAATTATCTCATGTTCCTCTAATAAAATTTTTAAATTTGCTAGAAAAAAATTCAAAACAAAAAGGAAATTTAGATGAATATCAAAAATTTTCATCCCACCCCTTATATGCTGAGAGATATAAAATAATAGAACAAATAACAAAAAAAAAGAAAATTTTTTTTGATAAACAAATTAATAAAAAATTTAATTATATAAAAGCAAAATTGTTTGGATTTACTTCATTAGAATTTAATGAAATTGAAGAATATTTGAATGGTGATTATCTTAATTATGCACAATCAATAATTTTTTCAAGAAAAGGTGATTTAAAAAAATCACTACAGTTGCTAAACGACCTTTTAGAAAAAAAACAAAATTATGAGTATTTATTAGAAACAAAAGCAGATATTCTTTATTCACATGGATATTCTGATGAGTCCTTAAAATTTTATAATAAAACAATAGAATCTTATCCAAACAATCATTATGTTAATAAAAGGATATTTGATATTAAATTTACTTCAGAAAGTTTTGAAAATAAGGAATTTTTTGATAATGTTTTTGATGATTTTTCTTTTTTGATAAATATTTTTCATAATGATAAAGAATTAATAAGCAAATTTAAGCGGATTGCGGAAAAAAATAAAAAATCTGATTGGATTAATTATTTTTCGATTTATCAAATAATTTATAATGAAATAAATATAAATTATAATATTGAAGAAATAATGAAAAAAATGTCAATTCTCTTAAAAAATACAAATGATCCTATTCTGCAAACACTAATAAGAAAAGATATTAAGAAAATTAATAATGCTTAGTGGTTCACTAACATATAAAGATTATGATGATCTTTACAATAAAGGACAAATAATTAATCCATATTTTTTAAAGTCCCAAATACAACCATCAAGTGTGGATCTTACTCTTAGTGAAGAATGTTACGAAATAAATGCAAGTTTTTTAAGCCCTAAAACAAATGTTCGTGACAAATTATCTCAAATTATTGTAAAAAAAATTGATCTCAACGAAAGATTTGTGTTTGAAAAAAATAAAACATTTCTAGTAAAATTAAACGAAAGTTTAAATTTACAAGACAGCATTTTTGGATTGTGTAACCCTAAAAGTACCACAGGTCGTCTAGACATTTTTTGTCGAACAGTATTAAATAATAGTGACGAATATGAAAAAATTCCAATAAACTACCAAGGAGAAATGTTTATAGAAATAACTTCTCGCTCATTTAATTTAGAACTGCAAAAAGGTGATTCTCTTAATCAAATGCGTTTAATTTCTGTTAAACATATTTACCTTGATGATAGTGATCTTCAAAAATATCATAATGAAAATTACCTAACCTTAAATGATAAAAATATAAAAATTCAACCCAATATTTCTTGTGGCCTTAAGGTCTCAGTTGATCTATCACATAAAAATATAACTAATGCTTATGTTGCTAAACATAATGCTCCCAATCTATGTTTTCAAAAAATTCGATTTCATAAAACTTCTGATTATTGGAATTCAATTAAAACACAAAATGGAACAATTATTATTGAAAAAAATAATTTTTATATTTTAAAATCAAAAGAAAAAATACATATACCTAAAAATATGGCAGGTGAGATGATTCCTTATGATACTGGGCTTGGCGATTTTCGTGTTCATTATGCTGGTTTTTTTGACCCTGGTTTTGGTAACTTGAATGGCTCTTTTGCGGTACTTGAAGTTAAAACAAACGAAGTTCCATTTCTTTTAGAGGATGGGCAAATAATAGCTAGAATAAAATATGAAATGCTTAACAAGGATTCCGATGTGGTATATGGTACTGATATTAATTCCAACTATCAAAATCAGAGTCTTGCATTAAGCAAACACTTTGTTTAGAATTTAAAATAATGAAAAAAATCATCCTAATTAATGGTCCAAATTTAAACCTTCTTGGTAATCGGGAAAATAATATTTATGGTAATCATTCCTTAGAAGAGATCAAAAAACAGTCAGAAGAAAAAAGTGCCGAGCTTAATCTTGAGTGTTTTTTTTGTCAGAGTAACAATGAAGGTGAACTCATTAATTTTATTCATTCAGTGGAGAAAGAATATGATGGATTAATAATTAATCCAGCTGCTTTTACTCACACTTCAGTTGCTCTTCTAGATGCGCTTAGATCTATTTCAAAACCCAAAATTGAAATTCATTTGTCCAATATATACACAAGAGAAGAATATAGAAAAAAAAGCATTACATCAGAAGGAGTTGATGGATTAATATGTGGTTTTGGTTCTCTTAGTTATATTCTAGCTATAGAAGCCATTAATAATTTAATTTATACTAAATAATTATATGTCAAAAATTGATAAAACAGATCTAGAGAATATTACTTTAATAAAAAAAGAATTAAAATTAAAAAACGTAACTAGTGTAAAGATAAAAAAAGGAGATTATGAAATTGAACTTTCTTCTCAAAATCAACCTCTTTCTTTAAATCCTGCTACATCTGTTGCTTCTTCGAAAAACCCTTCAACAAATACTGAAAAAATAGAAAAAAGTCCAAGTTCAGAGAATATTGTTAAATCACCAATGGTCGGGGTAGCTTATTTGTCGGTTGACCCTTCCACACCTCCCTATGTAAAGGTTGGACAACATGTTAAACAAGGAGATACTTTACTGCTCATTGAAGCCATGAAAACTTTTAATGAAGTCAAGGCACCAAAGTCAGGTATCGTAAAAAAAATTATTGTTCTTAATAGTCAACCTGTGGAGTTTGGTGACGATCTTCTAATATTTGAATAATGTTCAAAAAAGTACTTATCGCTAATAGAGGCGAGATTGCTCTACGTATTTTACGGGCGTGTAGAGAGCTTAATATTAAAACAGTAGCTATACACTCAGAAGCTGATGAATCTGCAATGCATGTCCGAATGGCTGATGAAAGTGTATGCGTTGGACCTGCCTCAGCACAATCAAGTTATTTGAATATTCCTGCAATTATTACTGCAGCAACAATAACTAATGTTGATGCTATACATCCAGGATACGGATTTTTAAGCGAGAATCAACGATTTGCTGAAATCATTGAAGAGCATAATGTTAAATTTATTGGCCCTAATTCCCAACACATAAAAATGATGGGGAATAAAATTTCTGCTAGGAAAATAATGAAGGATAATAATGTACCTATAGTGCCAGGATTAAATGACATCTCTGATAAAAATAAAATTAAACAATTTATTGATAGAACAGAACTGCCAATAATAATTAAGGCTGCAAGTGGTGGCGGTGGAAAAGGAATGAGAATAATTAAGGATTATAGTGAATTAGATAAATCAATTAACGCTGCAAAATTAGAAGCAAAAAAATCGTTTAATGATGATACTGTTTATATTGAAAAATTTTTAACATCTCCCAAACATATTGAAATACAAATATTATCTGATGCTCATGGCAACGTTGTAACTTTAGGTGAAAGAGATTGTTCTATTCAACGCAAACATCAAAAGCTTATTGAGGAAAGTCCGAGTACAATTTTAACGCAAAAAGAACGTGATCAAATTAGTGAACTTTGTCGAAAAACAGTTCTCTCTTTTGGTTACGAAGGTGTGGGTACATTTGAATTTCTTTATGAAAATCATAATTTTTATTTCATGGAAATGAATACGCGTTTACAAGTTGAGCATCCTGTTACCGAAATGATAACTCACACAGATTTAGTAAAACAACAAATTTTAGTCGCGTCAGGCCAAAAGTTAAATTTTTCTCAAGATGATGTAAAGATACAAGGTCACTCTATAGAATGTCGAATAAACGCCGAACATCCAGAAACATTCATTCCATCCCCTGGAACAGTAACGCAATATCATCAACCAGGAGGTTTAGGTGTTCGCGTAGATTCTGCGGTTTATCAAGAATATTCAATCCCTCCCCATTATGATAGTATGATAGCGAAACTTATTACGTATGGAGATACAAGAGAAGTTTCTATCCAAAAAATGAAAAGAGCTTTAGAAGAATATGTTATAATTGGTATTGATACAAATATTCAACTACATCAAAAAATTATTAAATCAGATGAATTTATTTCTGGTAAATACGATATAAATTATATGTCGAGATTTGATTGAGAACAATATTAGATACAAAGGAACTCATTCAATTATATAAAAAAGGCTATTTTCCTATGGCAAAAAGTGCCAATAGTGTTGAAATACATTTCTTTAAACCTCAAAAAAGATTTATTATTCCTATATATTCATTTCATTTACCTCGAAAATTATTTTCTGAATACAAAAAAAATAAATTCACATTTTGTATTAATACTCAATTTGAAACTGTTATACAAAATTGTAGCATCCCAAGAAAAATTAATAATGAAACTTGGATAAACGAAACAATCAAAGAAACTTATTTGCAATTAAATCTTGAAGGTCAAGCACACTCTATTGAGTGTTTTTATAAAAATAAACTAGTTGCTGGATTATACGGTGTACATATAGGAAGTTGTTTTTTTGGAGAAAGCATGTTCAATAATATGACCAATACAAGTAAATTAACATTACTCTACCTTACAGCTTTGCTTGCTAATAATAAATTTACTTTACTAGATTCACAATTTTACAATCCCCATCTTTTGCAATTTGGCGCTTACGAAATAAATGACGATGAATATCAGCAATATTTACATAAAGGAATAAACAAGCAAATCTCTTTCCCTCAAGAATTAAATTTTCAAAAATCAGTATCAATTTTGCAGTCTTTAAGCCAAAGATCATAAATAGGATGTTCCAAAGGAGTTGCTGCAGGGCTAGAGGAAATCATCCATCCTTGATAAATAAGCTTTGAATTTTCTAAATTAATATTATCAAAAATTTTTAACAAAACAAAATCTTCTGGAATCTCTTCTGGAGGATTTGTACTACATGCATAAATTTCTATAATTAAAGATTCAAAATGAACATTATCATTTACAGCAACTTTAAAAGTCTTAACTTTTGTTGTAATTTTATCAAGTATTTGAAATACAACAGTTTGTCCTGTAATTGGCTCTGACTTTATTGAAAATGAAAAAAATAATAATAAGAGTAATAAAAGAAATCTATGGACTCCAAGACTCATAGTCACTTTTAATTGTGTCTTCATTATAAGATTTTGATAGAGGGTAAGAATCTGGGTAATATGCATCTTCAGTTCCTGTTTTATTTTGTTCATGATTTTTTTGCCATGAATATTTATGAGTATAATTTAATGGGGGTTTATCAATAGATTTGTGTAACCAGGCGTGCCAATGCGGTGGTATTTTTGTAGCTTCAATTATTCCATTAAAAATAACCCATCGCTTAGCATTTAGATCGCTAAAATCTTTTACGTTAGAGTAATATTTATTTCCAAATTTATCTACTCCAACTAAATTGCCATAAATCCATGTATATATTTTAGTACCCCAACTCATTATATGTTCTCTATACTTTTAAATTCTTCACTTTCCAATTTAATTTTTTACCGCCATGAAAATTTTTAACTTTTATTTTTTCTTTCTCAATATACTCAGGCACTATCCATTCTTCTCTTGATAGAATGATATGATTATCGTTAATAGGTAAATTATAAAACTTTGGGCCATTAATAGAAGAAAAAGTTTCTAGATTGTTTATGGCGCCTTCCTCTTCAAAAATAGAGGCATACAACTCAATAGAACATGTTGCGGTAAATATTCCTGGTTTTGTTGTTATATTTGGAGTTTTTTGGTTAATATGATGTGGAGCTGAATCTGTTCCAAGAAAAAATTTTTTGTTTTCATAGCATGCAGCTTTTCGAAGAGCTAATAAATCTAATTCATTTTTAACAACAGGCATACAAAAATGGTGGGGATTAATTGAGTTATTAATAAAAACATCTTTTTTTGTAATCAACATATGATGTGGAGTTATTGTACCACCCATATTTTTATTTGATTTTACGAAGTCAATTCCATCTGAAGTTGAAACATGTTCCAAAACAATTCTTAATTCTTTAAACTTATTTCTTATTTGCTGAAGTTCTCCATCTATAAAATATTTTTCTCTATCAAAAATATCTATATCTTGTCTGATTTTTTCACCATGAATCAAAAGTATTTTATTTTTTTTTTCTAAAATTTCTAATGCAGGATAGATATTTTCTATTTTTGATACTCCGAAGGATGAATTTGTTGTAGCATTAGTAGGATAAAGTTTTGCACCAATAAAAATATTTCTTTCTAGCGCTTGTTTGAAATCATATAAATCAAGATTTTCTGTTAAATAACAAGGTATTAAAATCTCAAAATTATCAGATTTAGAATTTTTTTTTATTTCTGCCCTATAATCTTCTGCTTTAATCGAATTTGTAATTGGAATCTCTGTATTTGGCATTGCAATACATCTTTTATTAATTCTCGATGAATAATGAGTAATAGCTTTAAGCATTTCACCTTCACGAAAATGAACGTGCCAGTCATCAGGTTGTATTATTTCAATTTTATTTTTCATGGTAACCTAGTGATTTTATTTTTGCATAAACGTCTTCAGGTGCAATTGAATTCATATAAGAAATATTTCTATCAATTTTAATTTTTTTAAAATAATTATAATTTTCTTTAGTTCTTATCACTATGTTTTCTTTTCCCCATGGGCCATAAACAATATCATTTGTCGGACCAAATAAAGCAATAGTCGGGAGATAGCATGCAGTTGCTAGATGCATTAAGCCCGAGTCGTTACCAATAAATAAATTACTTTTTTTCATATAAGCAGCAGTCAATGTTAGAGTTGCCCCAAATAGATCAACAATTAATTCATTATCTATCCCATTAACTAATTTATTATAATACAAATCTTTTTCTATATTTGAACCTACTAATATATATTTAATGTTTTGATTTTGTGACGAAATTTTTTTCAATAAAGTATTATAATTTTCAGCAGACCAAATTTTAGGACTCCAATTTCCTCCAGGAAATATAACAAAATATTTATTTTTTTTATCGATTATTTTTTCTACTTCCTTTTCTTCATTTGAATTGGTGTCAATGTATAAATTAGAACAATCAAAACCAAATGACTTATTTAGTTGTTTTACATGATGCAAATTTTCATTTTTTTTAAAAATATAAGTTTTTCTTTTAGTAAGAAAAAAAGACAAAAGAGAAGATCTAAAATCTACCACAATATCCCATTTTGAACCAGAACATTGTCTTAAAATTTCAATCCAATGAAAATTAAATTTTCTTTTTTTAATTGTAATCACTTTTTCTATTCTACTGAAATTTTGAAGCAGGGGTTTTGCTGTTGGCCCAATTACAAATGTAAATTTAGCTTTAGGATTCTCTAGTGCCAAAAAGCTAATAACGCCACTAGATAATATGGTATCACCAATCAAATTTGAGCAAATTATTAATATTTTCACCGGAAAAACATTACAAATATAGAATTTGAGAATATATATTTAATACAATAATGACAACAAATTACTTTTATAAAAACACAAAATCCAAATTTCTTGAAATTTCTGGTCAAGACTCAGTTCCTTTTATTCAAAATTTAATAACAAATGATATTAATAAATGTAAAGAAAATCATTTTGTCTATTCTTGCCTGTTAACACCACAAGGTAAGTTTTTTGCAGATTTTTTTATTTTTAAAAATAAAGAAAAATATTTTTTTGAAGTGAATGATATTTTTTATGAAAATTTCTTAAACAAATTAAACATGTATAAACTAAGATCTAATATTAATATTGAAGAAATCAAACTATTTTACTCATTTATAATTTTTGGCGAATTGGAAATTAATAATCATTATGAAATTTTAAATTTTGATCCAAGAAATAATAATATTGGGAAAAAATTAATACAATATGATCCATTAATCAAATTTAATGAAAAAATAATTGAAATTGATGAAAAAAAATATCATGAAATTTTGATAAAAAATAAAGTTCCTTACTCTCCATTTGATCTTCAAGAAAATAAATCTTTACTGCTTGAAAATAATTTTGATAATATTAATGCAATTTCATGGAATAAAGGTTGTTTTGTTGGACAAGAAATTACTGCTCGTATGAAATATAGAGCTCTTCTAAAAAAACAACTTTATGCTCTTGAGCTAATTTCAGGTAAAATTAATATTGGAGATAAAATCATAGAAAAAGGAGTTGTTTTAGGGGAAGTAATATCAAAAGCTAATCAATACATTTTCTGCATTCTAAAAATAGAACTGGTAAGAGAAAAAAGTGAAAAAAAAGCATTGTTAGATATAGACTCATCTACAACTTTAAAGTTCTTATAATCTAAATTCATTTTTATATATTTTAATCGGAATTAGTAAGAAAATAAAAATTATCAACATAGGAATAAATATATTATTTACTCCGTAAGCATTAGCCAACAAACCTAACGAAGCAGGTGCCCCCATAAATGTCCCATAAACAGCAATTGAAACTATTGTTATACCCACGCTACCTTCAATACCTTTTATTTTACCTGCTAAACTATAAGCTATAGGTATTATTGATGATGTTCCCATTCCAAGTATTGCAAATCCTAAGATAGATAAAACAATTGAGTTAAAAAACATAAGAATTATTAAACTTAAAATTGTTAAACAAAACAATATTATTAGTAATTTATAAACCCCAAGTTTATCTCTAAACCAGTCACCACTTAATCTTCCTAGAACCATGAAAATATTAAAGCTTATAGTTGCAAGGCCTATATGAAAGCCATCAACTTTAATATAATCTCTCATATATAAAGCGCCCCATGCATCAACGCTGCCCTCTGTTAAGGCATTTGCCATAGCAATAATAGCTAATAGAAAAATTATTATAGGCCAAATAAAAAAAATATTTTTTTTATCACTCTCAGAACTTTTTTGATCTTCTATTAAATTGAAGACAAATAATAAATTTATAGGAAGCAAAATAATTACATAAACTAAAATGTTGTTTAGGAATGAAATTTTCCATTCAAGAAAAAGACTTGTAGCAACAGAACCAAATAGGACACCTAAGCTCCAAAAAGCATGAAAACCTGACATCATTGATTTTTTTTCACGTTTTTCTAGATTTGATGCATACAAATTTAATGCTATTTCAAAAGCTCCAAAACATAGACCAAAGATGAAAGCAATAATCATAAAAATTTCTAAGTTTTTTATAAAAGCAGTTGGTAACCATAATAATCCTTGAAACAATCCGGAATATATTAGAATTATCCTACAAGAAGTATTTCTAATCATTTTGCTTGCAAAAAACATTGCAATGATTGAACCTATTGCAAAAGTTGCAAATATATAACCAATACCTAAATAATCTGTTTGAATTTGATCTTTAATTGTAGGAATTCTTATAGTCCACAGACCAACATAAAAAGCCATAATAAAAAAAAGAGCTCTACAAGCAATAATATCATTTATTCTTAAAAACATTTTTATGATAAATTTTGTATTAAACGTGAATTAATGAAGGCAAATTTTTTAAACTCTAAAAAATTATTCGAAATATTTTTGATAATATTTGATTAATTCTTCAGGGCCAACTCTTTGCTGTTTCATCGTATCTCTATCTCTTACAGTAACTGTTTTATCTTCTAATGTCTCAAAATCGACAGTAATACATAATGGCGTACCTATTTCATCATGCCGTCGATAGTTTTTACCAATGTTCCCTGAATTTTCTAGAGCAACTCTTCCTAATCCGAGTTTTTGCAGGTTACTTTTTATAAATTTTGCATGTTCAACTAATTGTTCATTATTTCTTTTCAAGGGAATAACAGCGGCTTTTATAGGAGACAAATGTGGTTTTAAGGCCAGCACTACTCTGGAATTTTTTTCATCTACTTTATATGCCTCATTTAACAAAGCCAGGACTCCTCTTTCCACTCCTGCAGATGGTTCAATAACATAAGGAATAAACCAACTCTTATTTGCAAGGTTCTGAACTGCGAGTTTTGTAGTAGATTTTTTATTCTTCATTACTTTTGAGGAAATATTAAAATCTTCTTGGTTTTTTGTGTGCGAACCTAGATCAAAATCGGTTCTATTAGCTATTCCTTCAAGCTCTTCCTTTCCGTGAGGAAAGTTATACATTATATCTACCGTTGCTTTT
>Ga0208747_1000137_pt1 | contig 20435 bp, 13 predicted proteins | sample Knorr_S7_td_AAIW_FD_185597 | JGI IMG/M metagenome (GOLD analysis project Ga0208747, IMG submission 185597) | Marine microbial communities from Southern Atlantic Ocean transect - Knorr_S7_td_AAIW_ad_750m_LV_A (SPAdes) (version 2) | ecosystem: Environmental > Aquatic > Marine > Oceanic | place...
TTCAAGGATCTTTGTTATTCCTTCTATAAATTCATTATACCGAGCAGAAGGCGCTGCTTCTCCGCGACCCATAATCCCCTCTCCTTCGAGATACACATAAACAATGTCATAATAATCGTGAGAGCCTCTGGAAATTCCAAATGGATGGGTACAATTAACTCTATATGTGGAAAAAGATAATTTCATCATTTAATTTGGTGCGCCAGCACTGCCCTCCCAATCAGGGTCTGCCACGCCAATCCAATCTCCTGTTTTATTATTCTTAATTATTGCATGAACACGACCGAATTTTCCTTTTTGTTTTTGGATGGTTACAGCATGTCCCATTTCGGTATAATATATACTATCAGCAATTGTCCATCCATTCACACCGGTCCATTCTAAATCTATACCTTCCTTTGTTGGATATACCCTTGGGAGAGTCATGGCCTTTTCCAAAGAATGATTCTGGTCAATAACGCGACTGACCACTGCGATAATGGAAGAAGGAATTCTGGCACCACCCGCCGCCCCCAATGCTAAAATGGGTGAACCATCTTTTGATACAATTATGGGTGAAATATGAGATGATGCTCTTTGACCGGCTTTTACTTCCCCCAAATATCCCCCCAATGTTTGAGCATAGACAAATCCCAATCCCGGTGTAACAACTTTCGATCCCATGGTCGTACCTACTGTTTGGGTAAGGGAAACGACCATTCCATTTTTATCCGTCACCGTTAAGTGTGTTGTATGCCCCATGGGTGCCGTAAAAGATTCAGGTAAATCATCCCAATCTACAAATGCTTGTTCATTATGTATTTCAGCCGCTCGCTTCTCTGCCCATTTTTTAGATGTGAGTTTTTCGGCATCCAATAATGATTTTTGATTTTTTCGATCTAAATAAGCGGATTCAATGGCGTGATAAACCGCCTCTCCCCAATCCAAATTATTTGTTAAATCCTCAGAAAAGGTCTCAAGTATATGTAAAGCCTCAATGGTGATGGCACCAAAGGAAGGCATCCAAAGTGCCGAAAGATCATACCCTCGATATGAGCCTGTTACAATGTGAGAAACTTCAGCCTCGTATTCGGCCAACGCTTTCATACTAAGCACACCGCCATTAGCTTGATTATCTGCCACAATTTTTTTTGCAATCCATCCAGAATAAAAGACATCAGGACCATTATCTGCAATTGCTTGCAATACCTTCGCCAAGTCTTTTTGTACAAACCATTGTCCTGGCACCATGGGAGAACCATCCGTTTGGAGAAAATGCTGCCGCGTCCCTTCGAATTCGTTTAATTCTTTATTCACCATGGATTGACGAATCGCTTCTCCAGCAATGAGCGCATGGCCTTTATCTGCAATCTCAATGGCTGGATTCATAATTGATTTCAGATCTAATGAACCAAAATCTGCCTGTGCTTTTGTTAATCCTTTTACCACGCCCGGAATACCAATACTGGGATACCCATAGCGTTTTTTGGGTGCATTTTCATAATCGTAATCGTGGGGTGCTGCCGTGGTACCGTCAATCCCATGGTACCCTGTTTCTGGAGAATAAATTAATATTTGGTTTCGGCCACCAATACCATTCATGGATGGTTCAACAACGGATAGTGTAAATGCTGCAGCCACTGCCGCATCAACTGCATTCCCTCCTTTCGCCAAAATATCCACACCTGCTTTGGTCGCCAATGGATGCCCCGTAACCACCATTCCATTTTTAGAATGGTGCACTTTTTGGGATGATTCAAAATAAACGCCACCATTAGATGGACCCGATGATGAGCATCCAATAAAAATTAGTACTAATATGGCACAATATCGTTTCATCATATCAACTCCTTTTCAATTGCATCCATAAAATTCATATCCCCAAATCTAATTAAATCTGTTGTGGCAATCCCATATTCTTTTTCTGTTTTCTCAATCTCGGACGTCGCTTCTTCATCAGATAATTTCAATGTCAGTAGATTAATACCCAAGAATTTTGAATCTCTAAAATTCTTCATTAAATCCACATGAAGTTCCATGACCTGCTTCATTGAAGAAATAGGCAAATTAGTAACATCTTCCGGTCGACCCGGATCGTGGGTCATAATCATATAGTTCGGCATAGCGCCATGAAGCAATCCTAAGGTTACTCCCGCATAATATTGATTGGTAAGAGAACCCTGCCCCTCCACAATCACCAATTCAGTATCATCTGGACATTGATCAATAACATGCTCTATTTCCCCGGCCATAAAATCAGCCGTAACTGCATCAATGGGTACACCGGAACCACTGAGCAATATTCCAGTTTGGCCTGTTCCAATAAATTCTACTTTTCGTCCACGCTCTTTTAACCGTTGCGTAATTTCCCAGCCTGTCGTCATTTTGCCTGAATCACAATCGGTACCTACTACGAGCAACACAGGAATGGTTCGATTCTGCCATGACCCCTTTGGGAAATTCGGCGGTTTTGGTGGCCGTCTCAAATCAGTTAAGGTTACATTGTATTCTTTCGCCAAATTAGCCAATTCAGGGTCATCTTGAAGAAATTGATGCATACCACTAATAATGTTACACCCAGACATAATGGCATTTTTGACTTCGTTTCGATATTCATCACTAATAAATCCACCTTGTGAGGCATTCCCTATTACAAGTGTATCAGGATTGACACCATTACATGATGCAAAATTTTCCAATACGGGTATATCGCCACCATAACCCAATTCAGATTCAGCAGTTTTGCCAGCCTTACTTTTATCAATAACGGCCACAACATCTTCAGGACGATAGCGAATAAGCATATTCCCTGTTTTATTCAATATATAGTTAAATGCGCGGTGGCATAAAATGACAATTCTTTTTTCTGTGTTATTCATATAATTATTTATTCGGTAATTTGATTTTATATTTTGGCAATATCTTCTCAATTATGCCACGATAATTTAGTAATAATTTAACAAAATGATAAATATTTTACACTTTATTTCTTTTTTAAGATTAATACCGTTATGTTGCTTAACTATAATGATTTCATGCACAGAGTCGCTGACGGAGCCTGAAGAGGAAATTGTAAAAACGACGCCCCTGGTACCTCAGGGAATAAGTAAATTTGAATTCGACAATTATCCGACATTATCAAACGCACCCTTAACTGTCCATACATACCTCGCTGACTCTACGATCAAAAATATTCCAATTGTGTTTATAATGCATGGCGCCAGTCGAAATGCTTACGATTATTGTATCGATTGGGTTGAGCCGGCACGAAAACATAATTTCCTTATTGTATGTCCAGAAATTGATGTAAATCGATATCCTGGGTCTGCAGGATATAACTTGGGCGGGATGTATGACGCGAGCACATTATTAGATTCTACCCAATGGACATTCTCGTTTATTGAGCCCATATTTGAATATTTAATAGAGAATGAGGTCTCTACTGTTGAAACCTATGGGATATATGGCCATTCCGCTGGATCTCAATTTGTCCACCGATTCGCTTTATTCACCCATCCAACGCATGCAAAAATATTTATCTCTGCCAATGCAGGATGGTACACCATGACTGATTTTAAAGAACCATTTCCATATGGTTTTCAAAACTCACCGATGACGGAAGAAAACATTAAAGGAAAATTCAAACTGGATTTAGTAATTCTCCTGGGAGAAAACGATACAGATCCCAATGCTTCTTCACTCAGAAAAACCGAAGAAGCTATGCGCCAGGGGAAACACCGTTTTGAAAGGGGGAATTCTTTTTACACCAAGGCCAAATCGATGGCGGATTCCCTGGGGACAGAATTTAAATGGACTAAAGTTACAGTACCGAAAGTGGGCCACTCTAACTTTGGAATGGCACCTGCCGCGGCTAAATTATTTTATGATACATTGAAAAATTAATTAATCAAGTTACGCTTTAAGTGTTTTGTGTAATATATAGATATTGTTGACACAAACGCTGATGAAAATTTTGACCATGTAGTTTGATTCTCCCGTATCCCTGGTTTAGGGGCCTCCACTTGAATTGCACTGATCATTCCTCCGTCCTTCGATCCGTGGCGGACCGTATTATATCCACCAGAAAAATAGCGCATACCATTAGGTCCGGGATCATTCACACTTGGGACACTTTTAAACCCTATACTATCTAATATTGCACCGAAGCTGTTGGCCCCTCTGAGTACCTCAATAAATGAAGAAGACGATGAATCCACGAGGGCACGGATGCTGGATTCATTCTTAAAACTATTGGTATTCAAAACCGCATCTGATAAATCTAATTCACTTCCAGATAGTAAATATCCCAACCAATTTCTAAGATCATAGAAACCATCGGGATTCTTTCCATGGCCGTGCATATCAAAGAATAGACCACTCCCATAATCCGTCTCAATCTTCTTTTTTGCAATACCAATATAATGATGATACTCCTGCCAGGCCCGTAGGGCATATTTATCATCTTGAGCCGCTTCTACACTGTCGCGGTTTGCATCCAATTTTGTCCGTTTCAATCGACAGAGAATCACATGAGGCCGACCGCCAAACCTTGCGACCATTGTATCCATAACGGTCTTGGTTAATTCGTATGTATTATCATCTGTTACGGTTGTGCCATAAGTCCGATCAGGGATTTCATCAGGTGTAAGCCGACCGCCGTGGGGCGCTGATAGAATTATAGGTAAATCCCCCGCGTGGTATTCAACATATTCCTCCCTGCCATAATAAACGGAATCGGGATAATAAGGTCCGTCGTACCCGAGGGATGGAAAAGTATCCTGTTTTACAGTGTCAACAGGTGGAGGATCAATTTTTTCCGGTTCATCTTTCGGCTCATCACATCCAATCAGTACGGACAGCCATAAGACCCCTAAGGTAATTATCGATTTAAATGGTATCATTTTTAGATAAATCATGGCGTTTATGCGAAAAGACTGACTGCAGTAAAAACGACGATAATGCCAAAAATATTAAGAATAAGTCCCGCCCTTAACATTTGTTGCTGATTGATAATTCCTGTACCATATGCCAGTGCGTTTGGTGGCGTTGCCACGGGTAGCATAAAGGCACATGTGGCTGCAACCCCAACCCCGAAAACCAATGCGTAAGTAATCGCTGGGTTAAATTGGTTTGACAATGCCATCATGACAGGGATTAAAATAGCGGCGGATCCTGTATTCGATGCCAGTTCAGTTAAAAATATCATTAATGTAATACTTGCTATGATGACAACCCAATCGGGAGACCCGGCAATGGTTTGAATCATCTGAGTCGCAAGCCATTTCGAGGTACCCGTTTCGCTCAGAATGACTGAAAGACATAGCCCCCCACCAAATAAGATGAGGATGCCCCATTCAATTTTCTTCTCCAAATCTTTCCAAGAGATTAAACCCAGAATGGGTGCAAGGGCTGTAATGAATATCGCAATCATTCGGTCAAATTGTTTTAACCCGAGAAAATGCCCGATTTGACTGGAGAATATCCAACAGAAAACAGTAAAAATAAATAACGCGACACTTCCCTTTGCATGGGCATTCCATTCCATAGAAAAATTATTATTTCCTCCCGGTTGGTTAACCATTGCATTCTTTTCAGGTCGAATGACAACCCACATAGCTAATATGACAAGGGGAAACATCATAATGGCTGATGGGAAACCCACTTTAAACCAGGTAAAAAAATCGATATCCAATGCAGAAACAGCAATCCCATTGGGCGGCGACCCCACCGCAGTGGCCAATCCTCCAATATTTGCGGCGTACGCTGTACCTAAAACGACATAGGCCCGCATTCTGGGATATTCTTTCCCCACCAACGCAATGGCAATGGGTAGCATCATGGCCGTGGTGGATGTATTGCTCATCCACATGGATAAAAAGCTGGTGACTCCAAAAAATCCAATTACCGACCACCAAAGATGTCCACCAGATGCGGTGGTTACTTTTTTTGCTAACCAAATATCAATTTTATATTTATTTAATAAAGCAGCTAAGGTGAATCCACCCATAAATAAATACACGATTGAATTTGAAAAGGGGGATAGTGCTGCTTTCGGACCAAGAATTTGAGTAAAATATGCAAGAAGAGGGACAAGTAATGCTGTTGCAGGTAAAGGAATAATTTCTGTCATCCACAATCCAGCACAGATTAAGAGTATGAAAAAGCCTTTCTGGGTTAATTCGACGTCCAAAATTAACTGGCTTAAGAGATAACTAAATATACCCCACAGTAAAATTACTATGAGTTTTTTGGGAAGTGCCATTTGACTCATCTTATAGTTCTCTAACTTTATTTATTCTACAACTAATAATTCAACTTCAAAAACTAGAGTAGCGTTTGCTGGAATTACGTGCATGTCTCGATTACCATACCCCATTATTGGTGGTATTGTTAATTTTCTTTTACCGCCTACTTTCATTCCTGCCACTCCTTCATCCCAACCCTTGATAACTTGGCCTGCACCAAGAGTAAAACGAAAAGGTTCTCGTCCTGTGTTTAATGAAGAATCAAATTTTGTGCCATCTCTCAACCATCCTGTGTAATTAACGGTAATAACACTATTATTTTCAGCTTCGGCACCATCGCCAACTATTAAATCCTCTATGATTAATTCACCATTCATTTCCTGATCATACTTACTGCCTTTTATTTCTTCCCAGCTCTTTAATAATTCAGAAAATTTATCTTTATGTGTGTCAGTCGGTGGAAAAAATGATCCCTGTCTTACGCCGCCTCCTTGAAGTTCTCTAGATAGACGCATTAAGCCAGAACGTATGCTATTTACTTTTTTCTGCTGACCCTTAATAGCTATTAACTTTTTATCATCATCTTTCATTCTTTTACTTGATTGCTTTACCATTTCTTTTAGCTTCTCATTCAGTGTAAAGGCTTGTTTGTGAAGGGCATGCAATTCAAGTAGAAATGTTTCTCTTTGACGATAATCACCGGTCCTTAAGTTGAGCTTAGGGTCACCATTCACTCTCACTGTTTGTGAATGCGATTTATTACCAACTGATACTGTAACAGTATAAACTCCAGGACTAACGTGAGGTCCTTTTGCATCTAAACTATGAGGTGGGATTGGTAATAATTCAGACTTGTCTGGCTTTATTAAACCTGGTGTCTCTTTATTATTTTCGATAAACGGTGGCGGTGGATGTTTTAAATCCCAAACAAAGCGATTAATCACACCAGGAGAAACCGATAATTGGTATGATCTGATTGTTTTATTTCTTCTTTTAATTTCAATGAATGCTTGGCCTTCATTAGAATTGACAATAAAATTAATAATTGCACCATAGTCAGGATTAGGGCCAGTCCACTCCTCTTGGCCGCGATAGGATGTATCTTTCCAATAATGAAACAATGTTGTTGGACGAATAGAATAAATATGAACAGGACTATCTAAAGATTCAGACCATTCAGCCAATGGTGCTGTATCATCTAATACCCAAAAACTTCTTCCATGTGTACCCAACACTAGATCTTTCTCTCTTGGATGAATGACCATATCATCATAAAGAGTTGTTGGAAGATTTGAATTGAACTCCACCCAATCATTACCACTATTCATTGATATAAATACCGCATGCTCAGTCCCTAAGAACAAGACATTAGGGTTATCTGGGTGTTCTAAGATAACATTAATAGATCCCGAAGGTAAGTCGTCAGATAGGGCTTGCCATGTTTGTCCATAGTCATCTGTTCGAAAAACATAGGGAGACCAATCACCTTCTCTATGACGATCAAAAGTAACGTAAGCTGTACCTCTCCCTTTTTTTGAAGATATTACTCTACTTACATATGAATCACTAGGCAGACCATAAATATTTTGGCTGACCTCATTCCAAATTTTTCCACCATCTCTAGATACTTGAACATTTCCATCATCAGTTCCTACCCATAAAATCTTGTACCAAAGTGGCGATTCATCCATTGAAATAATTTCTCCATATGATGAGGTTCCATCATTGCGTGAAATTTTAGTATCTACTCCAAGTACATCCATAATTTTCAATGAGTCTCTGTTAATTGCTTTTGTCAAATCTTTTGTTCGATCCCAAGACACTCCGCCATTATTGCTAATAAATAAACGATTTCCTCCAAGATAAACTCTATTGGGACTTTGCTTTGAAATCATTATAGGCGTGACCCAATCGTATCGATTCTTATCTTTAGGATCGTTCGAGAAAGGCTTTATTCCTTGTATGTTGCCCGTTTTTCTATCAACGCGGACAATATTCCCATTTTGAGTCGCATTGTACAAAATACTCGAATTTGGAGCAGGTTGCTGATACATACCATCCCCAAAGCCTATTTGTTTCCAATCATCTGATAATATTCCCAACCAATGTCTCGTGGCGCTGGGTCCCACCCAAGAATGATTGTCCTGCATGCCACCGTAAATATTATAGGGAATATCCATATCAACACCAATTCCGTAAAATTGACCAATTGGAATATTATTTAGTCGATTATACGATTTACCATAATCCCAAGACTCATGTAAACCTGCATCACCCGCTAAATAAAAATGTTTAGAGTTATTTGAGTCTATCCATAATGTATGATGATCACTATGCACACCCACATCATAGGTTGGACGTGTTGGCATTTGATAGAAAGTTTTACCTTTATCTTCCGTGCGATAAAATTCAGTGGCCAGCATATAAACAATATCGTCATTATTGGGGTCAACAAAGATATGACTATAGTACATTGGGCGTGGATTCAACTTATTCATTCTTTCCCAGCTACGCCCACCGTTGCCGCTTCGATAAAACCCACTGGAATCAGCATGCTCAATTGTAGCATAAATTATATTTGATCTTGTTCGTGAAGCTGCCAGCCCAATCCTTCCTTTATCTCCAGGAGGTAAGCCGTCGGTTAATTCATTCCATGTTTTACCGCCATCAGTGGTTTTATAGATACCGCTGCCAGACCCTCCGCCATTAAATCCCCATGCTTTCCGCATCCGTTGATAAGTCGCTGCATAGACCGTATTGGGGTCATTTTTATCCATTGTCAAATCAACCACACCTGTTTCATCATCAATATAAAGTATTTTTTTCCATGACTGTCCTCCGTTTGTCGTTTTATACACTCCTCGTTGTTCAGAGGATTTCCAGAGGTTTCCTAAAGCAGCCACGAATACAATATTAGGATTTTTAGGATGGATAATAACACGGGCAATGTGATAGGTATTTTCTAACCCAATTGAAGTCCACGTCTCCCCTTGATCGGTTGATTTATAGATACCATTTCCCCATGAAGTACTTTGACGATTTTGCTGTTCACCTGTACCTGCATAAATGATATTTGTATTGGATTGTGATATTGCTAGATCACCAAATGTGGATACCTTTTGATCATCAAAAACAGGCTTCCACATTGTTCCTTTGCTACTTGACTTCCAAATTCCCCCGGAAGCGGAGGCGATAAACATTATTTCAGGGTTTTCTGGAACCACTTCTACATCGTGAATACGACCGCCGGCAACGGAGGGTCCAATATTCCGGAACGCCAATTGACTCAGTTGATCAGTCGTAATTGATTGGCTTGTTAAACCAACGACAAGAACGAAGTGAATTATATATTTTTTCATAGTAGGCCTTTGTTATTCTATTGTTATATAAAGCAAAAAGCCTCCAAATAAATGAAGGCTTTTTTCTTTTAACGATCTACAACTATTGGAGAGCAGAGGTCGCTATTTATTTACGGCTGTCTTGGCATACAATCCTGGATCGGTAGGTGCATTCGTATTAGATGATATTTCACCTTGAGACCATTGCATACGCTCAACGTGCTGAGTGGCTCCCACCGTGTTCAAAGGAAACGGAGGAACTAAATCTGATTCACCTGCGCCACGAAGACGGCGATGATCATTAAACGGCATATATGAGCCGAAACCGGACACGTACCGTTCTTCAATGATTTCACGAAGTAATGCTTTGTCCTTTGACACGCCATCAGCATTTTCCATGCCACCGCTTGTAAAATCAGCTTCAACATATGCACCATACATATAATTGTCTGCATCATCAAAAGTGGCATTGAGGCGCCCCCCACCTGATAACCATGCTCGATAACTATTCAAGGCACTTAATCCTGAAGCAAAACCAGATCTTGCGGATGCTTCAGCCTTGATTAATTGATTTTCGCTATAGGTAGCAATGGGTTGTGGCTCAAACTGTTCAACCACACCCGTATTACCTGAGGCAGAAGATTCATCTATTGTATAGTAACCATGCCTTGCCGTTTCATTGGTTTTAGCATTGCCACGATATTTAGCATTTGAAGAATCTAGTATGGCCAATAGAAAACTTCCATCATTTCCAAGATCACCTGCTCGTGACCCGGCTATAATGGTATAGAAAAGGTTTTTATCACCTGCATTAATTGCTGCGTCACCACGTGGTATATACAACATATCACCAGATGATGAAGATATTCCATTGCCTGCAGCAGCTAAAGCGCCTGCATAATCTTTATTTGCCAGAGCATACCGAGCTTTTAGTGTGTAGGCGGCCGCGATCCACTTATCTTTATCTCCATTAAAATATATATCGAAGGATTCTTTGCGACTACTTGCACCATTCAAATCAGAGATTGCACCATCAAGCAAGGTCGACAATGAAGCCAATACTTCTATTTGAGCATCAAATTTGGGGTCCGATATCTCACTATTACCAATTTCTGAATATGGCACATCGCCCGTCAATAATGCCAGAGTTCCAATCGCATTGGCTTCTAACACTTTTGATATTCCTACCAATAGTTTATCATTAGGCGCAGCAGTCTGAATATGCCTTGCGTTTGTTATTACACCAATATAGGCACTATTCCATTCTCCATTTGTTTCAACCGTTGAGAGCGCATACCCATAAATATTGGAATACAACGATGTATACCCAATCAACTGCCCAGAGTACATCCCGCATATTCGATTTATGTGAGATACTTGTACAATTGCGTTAGCAAGCTGTGCACCATTGAGAAATAGTTTTGGATCAACATCAGCAAGGGTAATGTCATTTGGATTATCATTAATCGTTTTATCTACATCACAACCTGTTGTTAAAAGCGCAATTGCGGTTAGGGGAATTAATATTTTCTTCATTGTTTTTAAACCTTTAATTGTTGTTTTCATTATGATATCCTCCGCTTAGAAATTAGCCGAAACTGAGAATAAAAATGACTTGGTAACAGGATTAGAAAAGTATTCTAATCCGGAACCCGTTTGGATACCACCAACATTCACACCAGGGTCAACACCCACCAGATCCTTGTACCAAGCGAATAGATTACGACCGGTAGCCGTAAATGTAAGGCTATTTAAACCCGTCATATCCGTTATTGCATCTGATTTCATAAGATAAGAAAGGGATAACTCTCTTATCCGTGAAAAGGTCGCATCTTTAATTGAAAAGTTATACGCCTGGTTATCTCCGAATCCACCGCCAATACCATGGCGAAACCATGCTTCATCAAGAAGCACGTCGCCTCCGCCAAAGTCTTTGATAAATCCTCTGACTGTGGTACCTGATGGAATCACTTTGCCATCAACATTTTTAAGGTCTTTTGTAAGCGTAACTTCATTCTCTGTATCCTGAGTCGTACCAAATCGTCTAAGAACCCATAACGTACGCGGTGAGTATTCACCACCTTCTGAATGTTCAAAGAGCATATTAACCGTGAAATTACTCAAACGAGCCGTCATACCTAAAGTACCTCGCCAATCTGGATTGGGGTCACCCAAAATCATTTTAGTTGGTGTAATTTGAGGAAATCCATTATCATCTAAAATAAATTTACCATTCACTGTGCCATCTACCGTTTGTGACCCGATTCCCCAGAGAGAACCAATGGGGTAGCCTACTCTCGCAACGGAGTTCACTGAACCTGAACCAAGATTCAACACATCCGTACCAGACAAGCTAAGAACCTTATTTTTATTTGTAGCCCAATTGAATGATAAGTCAAGGCCCGTGGTTGCCTGATTCATCACGCTCCATGAACCATCGATTTCAAGGCCCTTATTCTCCATTGAAGCCGAATTCGAATATTGCGTATCATAGCCAGATGTTGGCGTAAGTGCATTGCTAATCAACATATCAGTAATTTCATTTTGATAACTGGTCAAACTAAGTGACAGTTTGTCATCCATAAACCGAAAATCAACACCGAACTCAGTTTCAGTTTTTACTTCAGGCTTTAATTCTGGGTTACCCTTATCATCATCCACGCGATAGCCACCGCCCCACTGACCGACAGATACTGGATCGCTATAAGAGCTATAACCAAATCCACTCTCTGCTAAGGTTTCAAAACGATGTGCTCCGGGTCTCACACCCACCTGGCCATACGCTACACGTAATTTTGCAAAACTGATAAATGATGCCATACCGTTGAGTAAATCTGTCATTTGATAAGCCACATCTACTGCAGGGTACATGTAAGCTTTACTGATTGTCGAATGGGTTTCACTCGCCATTGATACATTAACAAAAATTTGATCCAATGCATCAAGCGAAAGGACCCCATAAGCTCGGGTTGAACGAAGAAACAATCTACCATTAGACACTGAAGAGGCTTCTGCAGCCGTATTAACACTGGTTGTATGTTTATCAGTATTCACCAAAAACCCATCAATCCATGATGATGATCTACTATATTTGCGATCATTTAAGTTCCAACCAGCCGTAGCGACCATAGAAATATTTGAACTTAGTTCCACATTCTGGCGTGCAATTACGTCGTAATTCGTTTCACGGTTTGTAATTCGAGCCATATCGAATGCCCCGGAGTTTATACCGGAACCAGCACTCCCAATGGGATAAAAGCTTTCTCGGTTATCGGTAAATTGGTCAAGACCGCCACGAAGAACCACTTCAGTGCCAGGGAATGGCGTTATATTCATTTCGTTTGACATCATCAAGCGATTAACCCGCGTTAAATTTTTATGCTCATTAACAGTCCAAAGGGGATTGCTATAAATTGGATTTGTGCTTGAACCTCCAAGGTAACGACGGTAAGCCCGATGGCGATTCGTATATTCAGTGCCACCACTTACGTATGTACCTTTGTAATGAGTCATATCAAAATCAGGAGCATTTCTTAAAAGGCCTAACATCAAACCTGCAACATTAGATCCCCTCTGAATACGATTAGATTCACTGTAGGTATATCCCACTTTAGACGACATCGTTATTTTATTCGAGAGTTTAAACCTTGTATTTAATCTTACATTATCTCGATCGTAAAAAGAATTGCGAATCATACCGTCCTGACGTAATCGGCTATAGCTAAATAGATACGTCTTCGATTGATCGCCACCAGAAACTTGGAAATCATCCTGATTAAGTTTCCCTGTTCCAAAGATCTGGTTAAAGTTATCGTTTACAAAGGTCTTTTTTGAATTTTTCTGTGTAATAGTATACTGAGTAAAAGGGGTATCACCAATGTCAGATACGAAGTAAGCTTTATCTTTATTGTATGTATCTTCACCACCGGCCCGATCTGCAATTTTATCGCCCCAGGATTCAGCATGGGTGGTCCATTTCCCATTACGTCCTTGGCCATAGGTAGTTTGCATAGGTATTTTCTCATGAATCTCGTCATAGGAGGTTGTATGCTTATAGCTCATTTTCATATTACCTGCGGCACCATCTTTTGTTTGAATCACAATTACACCGTTGGCGGCTCTTGAGCCCCAAAGTGCGGCTGCAGATGCACCTTTTAATACTTCTACTGATTTTACATCATTGGCATTAAGGTCATTCATTCTAGACTGTTGCGTCACCCCGCCAAACCGAGAAGAATTACCATAAATTTGGGAGTTATTTATCGGCATACCATCAACAACTACAAGCGGCTGACTGGTACCCGAAATTGTATTATTACCACGAATTCTAATGGAAGAGCCAGAGCCTGGGTCACCACTTACAGCATTAACAATCACATTTGATGCCTTAGATGATAAAGAATTCATTATCAAAGCCTCACCTGAACGCGTCATATCAGATGGTGTTACAGAAACACTTGTAGACCCCTGTTTATCGCGATTCGTTTCAAAACCCAACGCCGTTACGCTGATTCCTTTCAATCCGATCGCATCCACAGTTAAGGAGAAATTTTGAGTAATAGAGCCACTTGTAGGCACATCAACACTTACTGACTGGCTTGTATGCCCAATATAAGAGGCCGTTAAGGTTACGGTATTCCCTCCCATGGTTCCACTGGATATGTCGATCCGATAGGTTCCATCTGTATTCGCTGCTGAACCAACTGAAGTGCCGTCAATAAGAACATTTGCACCTGCCAGTGCATTGCCGTTAATATCTGTTACTGTACCTTCGATGGATGACTGAGCGCTTGCTACTCCCATAATTACTGAAAATAGTAGTGATATTTTGATGTATCTATTCATTAGAATTACTCTCCTGTGATTTATTTAAATCTATGCTCTCGAAATATTCTTATATCATTCATAATAATTCTGATGGTAAGATTCAATGAACGATACTTCTAACTCAACCCATTATAAGTATAAATTTAGATAGTATGCAAACCTATTTATATAATGTAAATAAATTTACATTATATAAGATTTAAGGCTTAGTCTTTATCTTGAATTTGTTTAATATATTTATATACAGTGGGCCGTGTTACCGAAAGGGCCTCTCCAATAATTGTCACTGCTCCCCTTTTATTTAAATGCCCTCCCTTTACTAGATAGGCAATAACATTCACTTTATCTTTTCGCGATAATACTTTACTGGTTAAACCATGGCTCACCCGAAAATGATTAATGGCAATTTGGATATCTTCTTTTGTACTACCATAAAAAAACGCTTCTTTTTCTTTTATTGAGGTACTATCATCTGTCTGGGTGAAGAATGACAATACTTCTGAGAATTGATTAAAAACAGAAACATCATAGTTCAAACCCAGTGAACCGATAATATTGTTATCGGAATTCCTAATAGTTAATGTGGAAGATTTCAATGGCTTACCATCAGGACTTTCATTTTTATAATTAATTACCTTTTCCGGAATTTTTCCTTTTATTTTTTTATAACCAATATCGGATGTACCACTCCCCACCGATCTTCCTGTAATATGATTATTAAAAATAGCAATTATTGAATGTTCTGGGAATCGTAAATCATGGATAATCACTTCCAAATGGGGTCTAAACATTTCAGAAACAACTTCCCCCATTTTTATATAGTGTGATAGAATTTCACTATCTGTTAATATGTCTTTTTGAGCCATAAGAACTATTTTAATTTCCCAATATCCACTAACTCTACAGCGGGTTCGTCGAGCTTTTCTATTTTTATATTCAATAAACCATATATAATTGCTACAACAGGATTAATTAGATTAAAAAAGCAAAAAGGTAAATATGCAAATGTTGCAATACCTAAGGATGCAGACATATAAGCACCACAAGTATTCCAAGGTATTAATGGGGAAGTAATCGTTCCAGCATCTTCAAGTGTTCGAGATAAATTCTTTGGATGAAGATTCCGCCTAGCAAATTCCGTCTTATACATTCTACCAGGAAGTACAATAGAAATATATTGATCGGCAGTAATAATATTTACACCAATACAGGTTGCTATTGTAGTTACAATTAATGAGCCTGTAGATTTTGAAAAAGTTAATAACGATTTAACAATAATATTTAATAGACCAGTAGTCTCTAATACTGCACCATAGGTTAGCGCACAGATCACAAGCCAAATTGTGTTTAGCATACTTGACATTCCACCTCGAGTTAATAGCGCATCTACGACCTCGACGCCACTATTAAATGAAAATCCGGAATGAAGCGCTGTCCAAACACCAGAAAGCATCGTCAAACCTTTTGAGAGTTCAGGCTTATTAACAAAATTTGAAACAATTTGAGGCTGAAGGAATGCAGCAAAAACGCCACCTAATAATGCGCCAATTAATACAGTTGGGAAAGCGGGCATTTTCTTATAGGCTAAAATAAATACCACGACTAAAGGGATAAAAGAAAACAGGCTAATATTAAATGAGTTGATTATTGTATTTTGAATGATTGCTAATCCAGCTGTGTCACCATTTGATTTTGGTTGAAAACCAAGAATCAAAAATATTATTAATGCTATTAATAAACTGGGACCTGTTGTCCATATCATATGTCTAATGTGAGTAAAAAGATCAGTACCAGCAATTGCAGGAGCTAAATTTGTAGTATCTGATAAGGGTGACATTTTATCACCAAAATATGCACCCGAGATTATTGCACCTGCTGTAATTTCAGGAGAAAGACCAAGGCCTAATGATATTCCTATTAAAGCAACACCAAGTGTACCTGCTACAGTCCATGAACTACCGATACTTAAAGCTGAAAGTGCGCAAATTATACAAGCAGCAAAATAAAATATAGATGGTGATAAAATTTTTAAACCATAATATATCATCGCGGGTACAGTACCAGACATAATCCAAGTTCCTATCAATGCACCTACAGCTAAAAGAATTAGTATGGCCCCCATGCCCATAGATATTCCCTTAACTATACCTGACTCCATTTCTTTCCAAGAATACCCATTCTTCATTCCAATCAATGCAGCTATTGAAGCACCAAGTATTAAAGCAATTTGGTTTGCACCATAAGATGAATCATCACCATATAAGTAAACTGACATAGATAACATTACAATCAGTAAAATTATGGGGATTAAAGCATCAATTATTGATGGGGATTTATGTTTTGAATCCATCGTTATTTTCTAAAATTAGGAGCACGTTTTTCAACAAATGCCGATAACCCTTCTTTTGTTTCTTCAGTGTTGAATAATTTGCTAAAATACTTTACTTCCATCTTTAAACCATCTTTAGTAGTCAGCCCTACTCCATTTCGAATACACTCTAGAGATTTCGCAATTGCATTGGGACCGTTCTTTAATATTTGCATTGCAATTTCTTCACATTTTTCTTTTAATTCTTCAATAGGTACAACGTGATTTACTAATCCAATTTCTTTAGCCTCGGTAGCATTAATCATCCTACCAGTTATAATGATCTCATTTGCAATCCCCATTCCAACTAACTTTGGTAACCGCTGTGTTCCACCCCAACCTGGTAAAATTCCTAATAAAACTTCTGGTTGACCAAATTTAGCTGTTTCACTAGCTACTCTTATATGACAAGCAAGGCTAATCTCACAACCCCCACCTAAAGCAAAACCATTGACTGCTGCAATCACAGGTTTGGGTGAATTCTCGATTGTGACCGTTAACTTTTGACCAACTTTCCCAAAACTTAAAGCTTCATCAGGCCCCATAGTTTGCATGGTTTTAATATCTGCGCCTGCAACAAAAGATTTATCTCCAGAACCCGTTAAAATAATTACCCCAACAGATGATTCCTCAGTACAGCTATTAAATGCTTCTTCAAGTTCAGAAATAACTATTGGATTCATAGCATTAAGAGCCTCTGGGCGATTAATTGTAATCCAAGCTATTTGATCATTAATTTCAGTTAATATATATGACATTAGACTATCTCCAAAAAGTTCGACTAAATAATACCATTATAGTAAAAATTTCAAGACGACCTAATAGCATACAAAAAGTCATCATCCATTTACCAATAGGATGTAATAAAGCATAATTATCTGTGGGGCCAAAAGCTCCAAAAGCAGGCCCAACATTACCTATTGCTGACGCAGCTACACTTAAAGAAGATGTAAAATCATAATTTAAAGCAGTCAAAACCAAGGAAGTCAAAACAAAGAATGAAAGATATATTAAAAAAAAGCCCAAAGTATTACGAATCACATCATCACTAATAGTTCTATCACCAATTCTAATTGGAATAATGGCCCTTGAATGCAACATTCTACGTGTTTCAGTAGCTGCATATTTTATTAGCAAAATAACTCTGGCAATTTTCATACCACCACTTGTTGAACCACCCATTGCGCCAAAAAACATCATAAAGAAAAGTAAAAGTTGACTAAAAAATGGCCATAGTTCATAATCAGCATTGGCATAACCAGTGCCTGTCATCAATGCTAAAGATTGGAATAGTGATATTAGGAAACTGTTATGAGACCAATCTGAATTTGAAAAAGATATGTTAAGGAAAATAAACATGGTAGCAACAAAAAGAATTAAAAAATAAACTTTGAATTCATAGTCCTTAAAATAGGATTGATAGTTTCCAGTAATTGCGCGAAAATGAAGTGTAAAATTGACCCCGGCAACAAACATGAAAAAGATTATTATATAATGAATTGTAGGATTAGAGTAAGCAGCTATACTGGCATTTTGAGTACTAAATCCACCTGTTGGCATTGTAGTAAATGCATGACAAAGAGAATCAAACCAAGGCATTCCTGCAAATCCTAAAAGTAAAAATTGTAAAAAAGTAAAACCTATATAAACCAGCCATAATATTTTTGCTGTTTCTTTAACTCTAGGTTTAATTTTATCAGCAACTGGTCCAGGTACTTCAGCTTTAAAAAGTTGAACACCACCCACACCTAATAACGGCAAAATAGCAATAGTAAATACAATAATACCCATACCACCTATCCACTGCAAAAAAGATCTCCAAAAAAGCACTCCATGTGGCATACTTTCAATACCATTAATAAGATGTGGAAGGGTAGCTGGATTTCCAATAATTGTAGCTCCAGTAGTAGTGACACCAGACATAGCTTCAAACCAAGCATCTGTAAAATTTGGAATAACTCCACTTAGATAGAATGGCAATGAACCTGCAAGTGCAACCGTAATCCATGCAAAGCTAACTATTGCAAATCCGTCTTTACTATTTAATGATTTACTTTTACGAGTAAAAAACCAAAAAGGTAATCCTAATAAAACACAAATTAAAGATGATTTTAGGTGACCATATAAATCGGATTCACCATAACTATATGATATTAGCGCCGGCAAAAGCATAGTAAAGCCAGTGATAACTAACATTGCTGCTAGAATATTTGATATAGTTTTTATATTCAATTATGACTCAAAGAGACGTTTTAATTTTGGTACTGCTTGTGATTTAGCAAATACTAACACATTATCTTCGTCTGATAATTGAGTTGAACCCCTAGCGATTGAAAGCGTTCCATGGTGGTTCGTCATACCAACTATACTATCTTCTGGAAAATTAATTTCCTCTAGGGGTAACTTTGTAACCTTACTCCCAGGTTCAGGATGAAATTCTATGACTTCAACATCAATTTCATCAAAGGTCATAACTGATGTTTCAGTTTCATCGCTTGCAATAAAGCGAAGGATTGAATTAACTGTTGACATATTTTTACTTAATACAGCCCCAACACCAATTTCTTGAACAATAGGCATATATTCTGTTGTACTTACATGAATCACAGATTGTTTAACACCTAAATGATGGGCTAACATACCTGAAAGTAAGTTAGTTTGCTCACTTTCAGTTACTGCAATAAAACTATCAGCATCTTGAATATTTTCTGACTTAAGCAGTTCAACATCTGTTCCGTCACCATGAATAATCATAGTCTCTTTTAAGTGAGAGGCTAGCCATTCTGCCTTATCTCTTTTTCTTTCTATTAATCTTACTGTCATTTCTTTTTCTAGTTCTTCAGCAAGACTTCGTCCTATTTTACTTCCACCTAAAATAATAATAGAATTTGTTGGCGTTGCTTCTTTCCCTAAAAGATGCATTAATGATTCTAACCATTTTGTTTTTACAATAAAATATGCAGTGTCATTGAATTTAAAAATATAATCAGACCAAGGAACATGGGATTCTCCGTCTCTTAAAACTGTAATAATGCCAAACTTAAAATTTTGATCTTCTTCACAAATGTCACTCACTGATTTACCAATAATTGGTGAATTTTCATCTAGACGAATACCTATCATTTCGACTCTTCCACCTTCAAAATCCATCACCTGTGTTGCATAAGAATGACGGACCAATTGAACAATCTCCTTACAAGCTTCTTTCTCTGGATGAATAACTAAATCGATACCAAATTTTTCTGGTTTAATTATAGAATCTCTAGTTGTGTACTGTTGATTTCTCAATCGGGCAATTATTTTTTTTGCACCAAGCTCATGAGCTTGTTGAGATGCAATTAAGTTAACTTCATCTACTCTCGTTAAACATAAAACATAATCTGCATCTTGAACATTGGCTACTGAAAGATTTCGTGGACTCGCACCATTACCTTCCACTACAATAACATCTAAGCTTTCTGTGGCACGTCTACATTTTGCTGGATCTATATCTATAACAACAATGTCATGATTTTCTTCACTTAATGCTTTTGCGACGTGGAATCCTACCTCACCAACCCCAATTATAACAATGCGCATAATAATTCCTTTCCGGTAAAAGCCTGAATTTTAAGTATAATTATCAAATGAATCCCATTCTTTCTTTAATCACATTCCCGCTGAATATCAGCCCCCAGA
>Ga0208747_1000145_pt1 | contig 20188 bp, 21 predicted proteins | sample Knorr_S7_td_AAIW_FD_185597 | JGI IMG/M metagenome (GOLD analysis project Ga0208747, IMG submission 185597) | Marine microbial communities from Southern Atlantic Ocean transect - Knorr_S7_td_AAIW_ad_750m_LV_A (SPAdes) (version 2) | ecosystem: Environmental > Aquatic > Marine > Oceanic | place...
TTTTTTTTATTAATTTTTTTTAAAAATTTATGCTCTTTATTCATTCTTGTAGATAAACCTCCAGCTAGAATAAGGCCTATTAAATTACTTTTATTTTGAATCATAAATAATTCTTTCTATTCCAGATAAGGCTATAAATCTTTTTCCTTTTGCTCTCCCAATGAGTGTGAGATTTGATTTTTTCGCTAGCTGGACACCCCATGAAGTAAAACCATTTCTTGAAATTAAGATCGGTATTCTCATTTTTACAGTTTTAATAATCATTTCACTAGTAAGTCTTCCAGTTGTATAAAAAATTTTATCAACCGGTGTAATTGAATGCTTGTACATATATCCTGCAATTTTATCAACTGCATTGTGTCTTCCAACATCTTCCATATAAACTTGCACTTTATTTTTTTTACATAAAACACAACCATGTATAGCTCTTGCTTTTAAATATAAACTAGGAGTTGTGTTAATTTCTTTAAGTAATTCAATCATCCATGAAGCTTTAATCTTTGCAGTTTTAGATAGTTTAATTTCTTCAAACTCTTCCATGATATCTCCAAAAACTGTACCTTGAGCGCATCCTGATGTAAGGGTTTTTTTTTTAAGTTTTTCTTCGTAGTTTGTTTTTATTTTAGTTCTTACAACTACAGTGCTAATTTCTTCATCGTAATCTACGCTCGTAATTTTATCATTCTTCTTAAGCATGTTCTGATTTAACAAATAACCTATTGCTAAATATTTTGGATAATCACAAATTGTCATCATTGTGACTATTTCTTGTTCATTCAAAAATAACGTTAGGGGTCTTTCTACAATAGAGTGCATTTTAATTTTTTTTTTATTCTCGTCTATAACTAAGACTTCCTTAGTTAGTTTTAGATTATTTATTTTTGGTTTAAGAACCTTTTCTGTTGAGGTTACTTTTTTTTTCATTTTTTAATATATTTATAGAAATATGTCTTTATTATATTATATAAAAAATGCTTAAAAGTGTAACAAAGAAAGCTTTTGGAGGTTGTCCTCATGATTGTCCTGATACATGTGCGATGATCTATGAAATAAAGGACAATAAACTTATTAGTGTTCAAGGAAACAAGGATCATCCATACACAAGAGGGGGTCTTTGTGTGAAAGTAAAAGATTTTGATAAGAAACATTATCATCCTGATAGACTTTTATATCCTTTAAAAAGAGTTGGTGCTAAAGGTGAAAAAAAATTCGAACGAATTAAATGGTCTGAAGCAATTAAGACAATTACAGACAAATGGAAAGAAATTATTAAAGAATACGGACCTCAAGCGATCATTCCGTATAGTTATTTAGGTAATCAAGGTCTGGTCCACGGATTAAATGGGGCAGATGCTTTTTTTAACAAAATGGGAGCAACTGTCTGTGAAAGAACTTTCTGTGGAGAAGGATCTTGTACAGCCTATTTAACAACAATAGGTCCGACAGCAGGCTTAGATGTTGAAAGTTATATACACTCAAAATATATTGTTCTTTGGGCCTGTAATAGCGTAAGTACCAATCTTCATCATTGGGCTGTTATTAAAGATGCGAAGAAAAAAGGTGCAAAAGTTGTTGTTATAGATTCTTATAAATCAAGAACTGCTAAAGCGGCTGATTGGCATATATCACCAAAACCTGGAACTGATGGTGCGTTAGCTATGGGTGTTATTAATTCAATCATAGAACAAGGTTTAACAGATGATGAATATATTAAAAATTATACAAATGGTTTTAGCGAACTAAGTGAGCATGCTAAATCAAAGACTCCTGAATGGGCATCAAAAATAACTGGTGTAAAAGCAGAAGATATAAAAAAATTAGCATTTGAATTAGCTACTGTACAGCCAGCTGCTATTAGAATGGGCGTTGCTTTAGAAAGACATTATGGTGGTGGACAAACAATACGTGCGGTAACTTGTATACCTGCGTTAACTGGCGCATGGCGTCATGTTGGTGGGGGCATAACTCAATTTCCAGTTTGGGAACACCCTTATAAATTTGATGTTATTTGTAGACCAGATCTTATTCCTGAAAATACAAGAGTTGTTAATGCTCTGCAAATAGGTAGGGCACTTTTAGGAGAAACTCATTCTGATATACCAATTAAATCAATGATGTGTTGGAATGCTAATCCCGTCACACAATCTCCTGAAACAGAAAAGATTGTTAAAGGTTTAAAAAGAGAAGATCTGTTTTTAGTATCTGCTGAACACTTCATATCTGACACCGCATCATATGCAGATATTGTACTTCCAGCGGCTATGGGTGCTGAACTTGAAGATATGATTTTATCATGGGGACATCTCTATCTTACATACAATGAAAAATGTCTGGATCCTCCAGGAGAAGCTTTGCCAAATAACAAAATTTTTCAAAAACTTGCAGAAAGCATGGGGTATAAAGACGAACAATTTAAATGGTCTGACTCTGAATGTCTAGAGAATTATATTGACTGGAGTGCTCCTGCAAGCAAAGGGATAACTTTAGATTATTTAAGAAAAAATGGATATGCTCGATTAAATGTTGGAACTAAAGATGATCGTTGTCCACATAAAGAAGGTAATTTCGCAACTGAAGACGGTAAATGTAATTTTATTATAAAAAATGTAAAAAACTTTGTAGCTGGTCCATTTCGTCAAATGTATGAGGGAAACCAACCGGGCCAACCTCTTCCTGAATTACCAGATTATGTTCCTCCAGCAGAGTCTCCAAATACAAACCCTGAATTAGCAAAAAAATATCCACTTAATATTATTTCACCGAAAAGTCATGCGTTCTTAAATTCACAATATGCAAATATGGATAGTAAAATGAAAGTCCAGGGCGAACAATTTGTTATAATTAATAAAATTGATGCTGATACCAGAAATATATCAGATGGAGAAAATGTAAAAGTTTATAATGACAGAGGTGACTTTCATGGAAATGCTAGAATATCGGAAGATGTAGATCCAGGAATAGTAGTTGCCACATTAGGTTACTGGAGACAAAAAAGTAAAACTGGTACAGTAAATAGTATTAGCTCAGGATTACTTGCAGATATGGGTAATGCTCCTACATTTTCTGACAATTTAGTAGAAGTAAAAAAAGTTTCTTAATTTCTTTTTTGGTTTCCAAAAAATAGTTGTTCCCCATTTTTTCTAAATGAATTAATCAATTCTTGTCCTTTATCTGATAATAGCCAATTAATAAATTTTTCAGATGACTCAATTTTGGATTTTGGGCATTTCTTAGGATTAATTGGTATAATCCCATAATAATTATATAAATTCTTATCCCCTTCAACAAGAACAGTGTGATTTTTCTTATTATTGAATGAAATCCATGTAGCTCTATCTGTTAATGTAATTGCATTTTTATTTACTGCTATATTTAAAGAAGGCCCCATTCCAGAACCGGTTTCCAAATACCAACGATCTTTTCTTGTATTTATTTTTAAACCTAAATTTTTCCATAAGCTAATTTCTTTTTTATAAGTGCCGCTATTATCTCCTCTAGAAACAAAGGTTAATTTATTATCATAAATCTTTTGTAATACTTGATAAATATTTTCATTATTAGTATTAATGTTTAATGATTTAGGTCCGACCAGTAAAAAATCGTTATACATTAAATCTTTTCTATATAGACCAAATCCATTTTTCACAAATAATTCTTCAGAGTCTTTATCATGTACCAGAATAATATCAGCATCGCATTTTTTCGCATTTATTATCGCATGTCCGGTACCAGAAGCGATTACTTTAATTGTAATATCATCAACTATTTTATATTTTGGTAAAATAAAATTATAAAAACCTGAATCTCTGGTTGAGGTTGTAGATTGAATTATTAAAGAATTTTCTTTTGAAATAGTGTTTTTAAAAAATATTAATTGAAAAAATATTAAAAATATAATTATAAATTTATTCATCATAAAAATTTATTATTTTAATAATAAACCTTTTTGAAAATTTTTTGCTTCTTTACTTTTTGGATTTTTAAAAAAACTTTTTGTTTTTGCATGTTCAATTATTTTTCCATTATGAAAAAAGAATACATCATTTGCTAACCTGTTTGCCTGAAATACATCATGTGTAACTATTATTATTTTTACACCAGATTTTGATACTATTTTTATTAGATCTTCAATAATTTTTGTTGTTTGAGGATCAAGATTAGCACAAGGTTCATCTAGAAATAAAAAATTTGGTCTAATTGCTAATGCTCTCATAATAGAAATTAATTGTTGTTGTCCAATAGATAGATTACGTGCCGATTGTTTTGCTAAGTGTTCAAATTTTGCAAATTTCAAAATCTCTTTAATTCTTTGTTTTTTTTTATTTGTTGGATAATTAGATATTGAAAGTGTATGTAACAAATTTTTTTCTACACTTCTTCTTAATAAAATTATTTTCTGTGGAACATAACCAATTAAATTTAAGATTTTTTTATTTTTTGAAAATAACACTTCACCAGAATCCGGTTTGATTAAGCCAGTTAATAATTTAATACAAGATGTTTTACCAGCACCATTTGCCCCTATAAATACTGAAATATCTTTTGTATTTATTTCAAATGATAATTTCTTAAAGAAAAAATTATTATCTAATTTTAAAGATACATTATGAAATCTAATAGGTAATAACGAATTTAAATTATTATGAAGTGGTTTAAAAATATTTTTAATCATACGAAACCTTTTCTGCAAATTCTTTTAACATAGAAACTAATAAATTTATAAATATTGAGATAAAAATTAATATAAATCCAAGAGCTACTGCAATTTCCAAATTTCCTTTTGATGTTTCTAATGCAATAGAGGTTGTCATCACTCTTGTTGAATGTGCGATATTACCACCAACTATAATAATAGCTCCAACTTCTGATAGTGATCTTCCTAAGCCAGCAAGAACACATGTTAATAATGAATATCTAGAATCCCATAAAATAGTCATGATTCTTTCTCTTGTATTTGCTCGTAAAGATTTTAAAAGTTCATCGTATTCTTCGGTTATTTGTTCTATAACTTGTTTGGTAAGTGAAACAATAATTGGTGTTATCAAACAAAATTGAGCAATAATCATTGCAACTGGTGTATAAAGTAATTCTAAAGAACCCAAAGGGCCTGAAATAGATAAAAAAATATAAAGAACCAAGCCAACAAAAACTGGAGGTAAGCCCAACATCGAATTAAAAAACAAAACTAAAAATCCTCTGCCAAAAAACTTTGAAACTGCTAGAAGTGAACCTAAAGGTAAGCCAAATATACATGAAAACAAAAGCGAGAAAAATGAAATTTTTAAAGATAATAAAATTATTTCAAGTAAATCAAGGTTTAATGAAAAAATTAAATTCAAAGAATTCTTAAATATTTCAGTTAATTCAATCATTTAAATAATGTTTTTTTTTATTTATTATAAAGTATATGTTTTTAAAATCTAATTTATACTAGATAAAGTAAAAAAAAATATATTTAAAAATGAAAGACACTTTTAATAGAGAAATAAATTATTTACGTATATCAGTTACTGACAGATGTGACTTAAGATGCATTTATTGCATGAAAGAAGATATGGAATTTTTACCTAAGTCAAAAATACTTTCATCAGAAGAAATAAATTATATTTGTTCTACTTTTATAGATTTAGGTATAAAGAAAATAAGAATTACTGGAGGTGAGCCTTTAATAAAAAAGGGTATGCCTATGATTTTAAATTATCTAGGAAAGAAAATTAATAATTCAAATTTAGAAGAGCTTACACTTACAACTAATGGGACGCAGTTATATAAATTCGCAGAAGTAATTAAAAAAAATGGAATAAAAAGAATTAATGTATCACTAGATACATTAGATCCAAAAAAATATTTAAAAATTACTAGAAATGGAAACTTAGAGCAAGTTTTAGAAGGATTAAATATTGCAAAAAAAATTGGTTTGAAAATAAAGATAAATACTGTTGCATTAAAAAATATCAATATTGACGAGATAGACAAACTGGTTCATTGGTGCATAAATAAAAAATTTGATATTACTTTTATTGAAGTTATGCCAATGGATATGGAAAATGCCATAAGATTAGAACAATACTATCCTTTGACTAAAGTTAGATCTTTTTTGGAAAAACGATACTCGTTAGAAAATACTAATATAAATACAGGCGGACCATCAAAATATGTAAAAATCAGAAATTCAAATCAAAAAATTGGTTTTATTACCCCTCTTACTAATAATTTTTGTGAATCTTGTAATAGAGTTCGTTTAACATGTACTGGAAGAATTTATTCTTGTTTAGGTCATAATAAATTTGTTGATCTTAAAAAAGCCCTTTCAAAAAATAAAAAAGAATTAAAAAATTTAATTCTAAAATCAATTTATTTAAAACCTAAGTCACATGAGTTTGAAATAAATAAAAAAAATACAAATAAAAATTTAGAACGCACTATGAATGTTACTGGAGGTTAAATATATTTTATATGTTTAACCAAAAAAAAATAAAAATAAATTTTTTTTCAGCTAAAACAAAAAAAGCCGACATTGCTCTTAAAAATTTAAAAAAAAAATATAAAAATTACCCAATGAATAAAGCCGATATAATCGTAGCGCTTGGTGGCGATGGTACTATTTTATCTGCTCTCCATAAAACTATAAAACTTTTAAAACCAATATTTGGTATCAATAGAGGAGAATATGGTTTTTTAACTAATCCATATAAAAATATTGATTTAATTAAAAGGTTAAAAAAAGCAAAAAAAACAGAAATGCATGTTTTGAAAATGGTAGCAACTAAGAAAAATGGTAAAAAAAGTGAGGCAATGGCTGTTAATGAAGTATCTCTTTTAAGAAATTCAAGACACGCTGCAAAAATAAAGATACATATTGATAATGTTCTAAGAATTAAAGAACTTGTTTGTGATGGAATTTTACTAGCAACACCAGCGGGGAGTACAGCTTATAATTTATCTGCAAGAGGACAAATTATACCTATGAAATCAAAGTTACTTGCTTTAACTCCAATTAGTCCATTTAGACCGAGGAGTTGGAGGGGAGCGCTTATTAATTCAAAAAGTAAAGTTACTTTTATAATTTTAGATGAAAAAAAAAGATCAGTTAATGTAAGTGCAGATTTTAGAGAAATTAAAGATGTAAAAAAAGTAGAAATTATGGAAGATAGATCAATTAAGTTATCTTTACTATTTGATCCAGATCATAATTTTGATAAGAAAGTTTTGACGGAACAATTTAGTTTCTAAAAAATGAAAAAAAAAATATTAATTATATTATTTATTTTATCTTCTCTTTATATTTTATGGCCTTTTTTTAACATATATAGATTTTATATAGCAGTAAAAAAAACAGATATAGAATTTTTTACAAACAACGTAGATTGGAAATCTTTAAGAGCAGGTTTTAAAAATGATTTAGAGATTATAATTGATCAAAAGATTGGTAAAAAAAAAAGTATAGAAAAACAAATATTAAAGTCATTGCTAGGAAATAATTTAATTGAAATTATTTTAGAAGAAATTGTAAGCCCTGAAAATATAGTTCTATTATTAAATGATCCAAATAAATATAAAGATATGCTTAAAGAAGAAATGAATAATCCAAATAAAAATATAAAAAAAAAACAGAACATAAAAAAAGAAAAATTTAAATTAGAAGGACCAAATATTAAAAGAATAAGAGAGAAAGTTAATTATGTTTTTTTTATTAATCTAAATACTTTTAGAATAGATTTTGATCACGATGGTTACCCAATAAAGATTGACTTAAAATTTTCTCCTTTTAAATGGAGAGTGCATAAAATTTATTTACCTGTAAATCTTCTTGTTTCAAAAATATAATAATTTAAAAACAAAAAAAATTATGATTGCTAAAAAATTTAATTTTAAAAAAATTAAAGAATTTGGAAATGCTAGACTTGGAAAAATTACAACATCAAAAGGAAATATAGATACTCCTGCTTTTATACCAGTAGGAACAATTGCTAATGTAAAAGCAATCTTCCCTGAAAATATAATACAAACAAATTCACAAATTATTTTATGTAACACTTATCATTTAATGCTTAGACCAGGGGTAAAAATTTTAAAAAAAATTGGAGGCATTCATAAATTTATGAATTCTAAATTACCAATTTTAACTGACTCGGGTGGTTATCAAATATGGTCTTTAGCAAAATTAAAAAAGATAGAAGAAAAAGGTGTAAAGTTTAGATCTCATATTGATGGAGAATTACTTTATTTAACACCGGAAAATTGTATCAAGTTTCAACAAAATATAGGAAGTGATATCATAATGGTTTTAGATGAGTGTACTAATTATAACATTACAAAAAGAAAAGCTGAGGAATCTTTGGAATTAACTTTAAGATGGGCAAAACGTTGTAAAAAGGCATTTAATAAAAAAAATTCTTCTTTATTTGGAATTGTTCAAGGCGCCAAATATGAGGACTTAAGAATTAAATGTGCTTTAAAATTACAAGAAATAAATTTTGATGGTTATGCAATAGGAGGATTATCAGTAGGTGAAGGTCAAAAAGAAATGCTTAAAATTATAGATAAAACAATACCCCACCTACCCGACGATAAACCAAGATATTTAATGGGAGTTGGTATGCCTAGTGATATTATAAAATCTGTTGCACATGGGATAGATATGTTTGATTGCGTGCTACCAACACGTTTAGGCAGAACCGGGTTAGCTTTTACAACATCGGGAATTATAAATATAAAAAATTCAAAATTTAAAAAAGATGAAAATGTTCTTGATAAAAATTTAAATTGTCCTGCAAGTAATAACTACTCAAAAGCTTATATTCATCACTTATTTAAGTGTAATGAAATATTAGGTTTGATGATTTTAACTTGGCATAATATTTTTTATTATCAAAATTTTATGTTAAGAATTAGAGAGGCAATTAAAAAAAATAAATTTGATAAATTTTATAAAAATTATTTGAAATATGAAGCAAAAAGAAAATGAAAAAAATTAAATTAAATTACTTAGGCAAGAATAAAAGTTTGTTAAATAATCCGGATAAATGTATTTTAGATCCAATTCCAAATAAAAATTACAATAAAAACTATCTTGTTAGATTAACAGTAAATGAATTTACATCCCTATGCCCTATTACAGGACAACCTGATTTTGCAAAATTTATAATAGATTACTTACCAAATAAATTTTTAGTGGAAAGTAAATCATTTAAATTTTTTATGCATTCGTTTAGAAATCATCAATGTTTTCACGAAGACTGTACAATTTATATAGCTGAAAAATTATTAAAATCTATAAAGCCTACATGGCTGAGAATATCTGGTTATTGGTATCCAAGAGGTGGAATACCCATCGATATTTTTTACGAAAATAAAAGAGCTCCAAAAAATATATATATCCCTGATACTGGAATTAAACCTTACAAAGGAAGATAAAATTAATAATGTTATTTGTTAATAAGATAAAAAACTTTATCAATACAAAAAAGATTTTGAGTGAAGAAGAATTTAAACTAAGTATTAGTAAAGGTTTTAGATATGAAGTTTCAAAAAATAAATTAAAACATGATATTGAACAAATCAGCTACTTATTAAAAAAAAAAATAGTATCGAAAAAATTTAATAACATCGTTAAAAAGTATAAATTTATTTATAGCTCTTTACCTAAAAACTCTGACCATACTGATATCTTTACTTTATCAAAAGAATTTACATATAAATTAGGTCCTACTTTTAATAATCTAATTTACTACCAACCCCCTGATATAATTGAAAAAAAAATAATTAACGATAATAACAAAGTTGTCGAGATAAATTCAAAAAAAAAATTTAAGTATATGGTAATTGATGACTTTTTAAATAAAGAAGTATTAGATAAATTATATTCGTTCTGTCTAACAAATTCTATATGGAATGAATTTGATTATAAAAATGGATATATTGGATCTTTTATTGAAAATGGATTTAATGCTCCATTATTACTTCAAATCAGCGAAGAAATTAGGTTACAATATCCTGAAATTTTAAAAAAATTTCCATTAACTAAAGCCTGGGCTTTCAAATGTAACAACCAAATGAAAGGTATTAAAATTCACGCAGATTTTGCTGCGATAAATATAAACTTTTGGATAACTCCTGATAAAGCAAATTTAAATAAAAAAACTGGTGGGCTTTTAATTTGGGATAAAGAAGCTCCAAAAAATTGGGATTTTAAGAAATATAATAATAACCATTTAGCAATTAAGAACTTCTTAAAGAAAAAAAAATCAAAAATGAAAAGAATCAAATATAAATCAAACAGGGTAATAATTTTTAATTCGAATCTTTTTCATGCATCTGATAATTTTAATTTTAAAAAAAATTATGAAAATAGAAGAATTAATATCACTCTTTTGTATGGTAAAAGATAAGATACAAGAAAAAATATAAGCAACATAGTAATAACTTGAATTTTCCTTAAATTTTTTTATAGTGACTTTTTTAATTTTTTAAATAGTTAACAATTGAATATTCACGAATATCAAGCAAAAGAATTATTGTCAAAAAATGGTGTTAATGTTCCTAAGGGCAAAGTAGCATTTACAGTCGAAGAAGCAATAAATGTTGCAAAGGAATTAGATTCTGGTGTTTGGGTTGTTAAAGCACAAATTCATGCTGGAGGTAGAGGGAAAGCAGGTGGTGTTAAAGTAGTAAAATCACTTGAAGAAGTTGAAAAAGCATCAAATGAAATAATGGGTAAAACTCTTATTACTCCCCAAACTGGTCCCAAAGGGAAGGTTGTAAAAAAGCTTTATGTTGAAGAAGGATCAAATATTGAAAAAGAGTTTTATATTTCAATGGTTGTAGATAGAGAAACAAATGGAATAACAGTAATAGCTTCAACTGAAGGTGGAATGGAAATTGAAGAAGTTGCTGAAAAAACTCCTGAAAAAATTATAAAACACAAATTAAAACCATGTTCTGATATACAAATAAATGAAGCTAAAGACATTGCGTTAAAATTAGGTTTAGAAGATGAGCTTGTAGAAAAAGCAGCAAATTTTATTCTAGCAATTCATAAAACAACAGTAAGTCTTGAGGCATTAATGGTAGAAATTAATCCAATGGTAATTACAAAAGAAAAAGATATTTATGCTTTAGATGCAAAAATGGGATTTGATGAAAATTCTTTTTACAGGAATAAAGATATTGCAAATTTACGTGATGAAGATGAAGAAGACCCTTTAGAATTAGAAGCAAAAAAACATGATCTTAATTATATCAAATTAGACGGGGAAGTTGGCGTGATGGTCAATGGTGCAGGTCTAGCAATGGCAACAATGGATTTGATTAAACAAAATGGAGGAAAACCAGCAAATTTTATGGATATAGCAGGGGCTGCAACTCCAGAAAGAGTAGCTGCTGCTTTCAAATTATTATATTCGGATAAAGATGTTAAAGGAATTTTATGTAATGTTTTCGGTGGAATGATGAGGACTGATTCTATTGCCGAAGGTTTAGTAACAGCAGCCAATGAAGTTAAAATGTCAAAGCCCGTTGTTGTTAGATTAGAAGGAACAAATATAGAATTAGCAAGAAAAATTCTAAAAGAATCTGGTTTACCTTTTATAAGCGCCTCAACTTTCGGTGAAACAGCAAAAAAAATTGTGGAGGCAATAAATAAAGAAAAAAAATAATTATGTCAATTTTAGTTAATAAAAATACAAAAGTTATATGTCAGGGTTTCACAGGTGCTCAAGGTACTTTTCACTCTGAACAATCAATTAAATATGGAACAAACTTCGTAGGTGGTGTAACGCCAAAAAAAGGTGGTCAAACTCATCTTGATCTACCGGTATTTAATACTGTAAAGGAAGCAATGGACAAAACTGGAGCTAATGCATCTACAATTTATGTTCCACCTCCATTTGCTGCTTCAGCAATAATAGAGTCTATAGATGCAGAAATGCCATTAATTGTCGCGATTACTGATGGGATACCTGTGCATGAAATGATGAAAGTAAGGAAACATCTTGAAGGAAAAAAATCTAGGTTAATAGGACCAAATTGCCCAGGAATTATCACAGCTGGCGAAGCAAAATTAGGAATTATGCCAGGATATGTTTATAAACCTGGAAAAATTGGAATTATCTCAAGATCAGGAACATTATCTTATGAAGCAGGAAAACAGACAACAGATGTTGGTCTTGGGCAAACAACTGTAGTAGGAATTGGTGGAGATCCTATTAACGGTATGAAATTTGTAGAATGTCTTGAATTGTTTATGGCCGATGAAAAAACAGAAGGTGTCATTATGATTGGTGAAATTGGAGGGACAGCCGAGGTAGATGCTGCAGAATTTATAAAAAAAGAAAAAAATAAACCAGTCGTTGTTTTTATTGCAGGAGCTACAGCGCCTCCAGGTAAAAGAATGGGACATGCTGGTGCAATAGTATCTAGCAGCGCTGAAACTGCTCCAGAAAAAATTGAAGCTTTAAAGTCTGCAGGAGCTATTATTTCAGAATCTCCAGCTGAACTTGGAACAACAATGGTTGAAGCATTAAAAAAATAAAATTATTCCCAAGGCCCCTTCTCTTTTTCAACTAATTTTTTTTTTCCCAGCAAAAAAATTATTAATATTCCAGCAATAAATCCACCTATATGTGCCCACCATGCGACGCCTCCACCTTCACCTGTAGATTTAAGTACACTTAAAAATTGATAAACAAACCAAAAAATTAAAACTATTGATGCCCTAACTCTTAATATTGTAACAATTCCAAACCATACTAATAATTTTACTTTTGCTCTTGGATAAAGTATTAAGTATGCTCCTAAAATTCCTGAAATAGCTCCACTTGCACCAACTACAGGAATGGTAGAATTAACATCTGAAAAAACATGGATAAGAGTTGCACATATTCCGCAAAATAAATAAAAGATTAGAAACTTTATATGACCTAAATGATCTTCGATATTATTTCCAAATATCCAAAGATATGCCATGTTACCAATTAAATGCATCCAACCTCCATGTAAAAACATGGAAAAAAAAATTTTATAAATATAAATATCCGAAGGAACCAATCCAAAACTTTTTATTCCCATAAAAAAATCTTTAGGCAATGAAATTTGCCATAAAAAAATCAAAATACATAAACCAAGAATCCCGTATGTTATAAAAGGTTTTCTTACAGTTGGATTTTCGTCACCTATTGGAAAAATATTCTTGTCCTCTTAAAAAAAATTAATTATCACTGTAGTATACACGCCAAATATTGTTGCCAACATCATCTGAAATTAAAAGAGATCCATCATTGCTTATACCTAACCCAGCTGGTCGTCCGCAAACATTGGCTTGTTTATCTCCGGAAAACCAAAAACCAGTTACAAAAGACTCATAGCTACCAATAGGTTCATTATTTTTAAAAGGAATTCTGGCTACCATATAACCAGATGGTTGACTCGAATTCCATGATCCATGCAAAGCAACAAAAGCGTTTCCATAGTATTCTTTTGGAAATTTTTTTTTATTATAAAAAATAAAATCTATTGGCCCTGAGTGTGATTTAAATAAAACATCAGGAACATTAACTAAAATTTTCTTAAAATTTTTAGGAATATTGATTTTTGGTTGAATATTGTTACCCAGATAGAAATAAGGCCAGCCAAAAAAATTATCTTGATTAATTTTTGAGAAATAATCAGGTACTAAATTATCACCCATTCCATCTCTTTCATTTACAACAGCAAAAAGTTCTTTGGTAATTGGGTGAAAATCTAATCCGATAGGATTTCTCATGCCTGTTGCAAAATTTATTTGTTTTTTAGTAATTAAATCTAATTGTTGAATCGTTGCTCTTGGATATTCTTCAATTTCGATATTACCTCTGCTACCGATAGCAATATACATTTTATTTTCTTTAATTGCTATATTTCTTGTCCAATGACCACTACTATCTCCAAGAGCATTTGGCTCTGTTACTTTTATTGCTTTACTTTTTTGAACTAAATGACCTGGTATATATGGAATTTTCCATACAAAATCTGTATCTGCAATATAAAGAAAACCATTATTTATATCTATGCCAAAAGGTTTGTTAAAACCCTTGGCAAAAATTTTTTCCGTATCACTTTTACCATCGTTATCATTATCTCTTAGAACTTTAATGTTGCCAGTATATGATTCAACAACAAAAACATCGCCATTACTTGCTACTTTTATATTTCTCGGTCCATCAAGATTTTTTGCAAATAAATCAACTTTAAAATTCTTAGGAGTTTTTAATGAACAAGGATTATCACTAACAAAATTATAACTATTTGCTACACTTTTTGTTTCATAAGGTTCAGAAAGAGAACTCCCGTCAATAAAATATTTCTCACCTGGAATTTGTAATGCAAAAACTGGCTGAAATATTAGAAAAATAAAAAAAATTTTAAGAAATAATAACCTCATCTCCATCCTTTATATTTTTTAATTTTTCAACATTTAGATTTGCATCACCCCAAATATTAGTCTTAGCAGCAAGTCTAATTTCAGTATCCCTTGAAATAGGTGTTTGGCCGTAACCAATAGCTATGCATTTACCTTCAATCCAATATGCTATTTCACCTAAATTAACAACATCTTTAGCAGTATTATCTAAACACAAATCTTTTTTTATAGGTATTTCAAAATATATTTCTTTTCCCCATGTTTTTATTATTGATTTACAAGGCAAAATACTTTTAATAGCATCTGCAGTAGGTGTTGAACGTAATTTAATTACTATATCGCATGATGTAAATTTTAAATTTATTGAAGACATATATACATAATAAAAATAGAGTTCTTTTTAAATGATTACATTAACAAATAAAAATTGGTTATTAGCAATAAATAATCTTAAAAAAAAAGATAAAATTTTAAAAGAAATAATTAATAAATATAAATCAGAAAAATTACATTGTAAAAAAAATGCTTTTTTAACATTAGCAAAATCAATTACTGGGCAACAAATATCTGTCAAAGCAGCAAACTCAATTTGGTTGCGGTTAGAAAAAAAAATAAAAAAAATAGATCCAAGTAATATTCTAAAAGTAAAGATAAATGAAATTAAAAAATGTGGTTTTTCAAAACAAAAAGCAAATTATATTTTTAATTTGGCAAATTTTTTTAAAAAAAACAAAAACATAGAAAATAAGTGGGAAAAAGTTGAAGATGAAGAAGTGATTGATGATTTGATAAAAATAAAAGGTATTGGAAGATGGACTGCTGAAATGTTTTTAATTTTTTATCTTTTAAGACCTAATATTTTTCCTTCTGCAGACATAGGGCTTCTTAAAGCTATATCAATTAATTACAATTTAAAATATCCTTTAAAAAACTCAGATATAAAAAAATTTAAAAAAAAATGGATCCCTTGGTCAACAGTAGCAACTTGGTATCTTTGGAGAAGTTTAGATCCAGTTCCTATAAAGTATTAATAAAGTTGGTGCCCGCCCCCGGACTTGAACCGGGACGGATTTTGCAATCCTCAGGATTTTAAGTCCTGTGCGTCTACCAATTCCGCCAGGCGGGCTAAATTAAATTCTATTTTTTTTTTGTAAAAATACCACATAAAAGAAAGCCGAAGTTTGTCTTAAAAAATTTATTTTCTATTTTTTCAATATACCCGGCTAATTTCCAACTTATAGAAGCTAAAAAAGGTGCTAAATAAATAAAAGTTTTACTTTCAACTTTAATAAATTTATTTAATTTCAAAAAATTATTAAGTTTTTTTTTGTTAAATTTTTTAATGTGTTGTTTTCTATAATCTATTGAACCAATAAAACTAATAATTTTCTCTAATACAGGCCAGAAACTTGAATAATTAGGTGTTGTAATAATTAAAATTCCATTCGGCTTTAATAATCTATAAAATTCTTTTATAGTTTGATTATTTTGAATATCATCGCAATGTTCTATAACTTCTAAAAAAGTAATAACATCGAATGATTTGTCTCTAAAAGGTAGTGGTAACTTTGAAAAGAGAAAATTATGTTTTTTTCTTTTATACTTTTTTTTTGCATAATTTATTTGATCTGTAGAAATATCAATCCCTATAGATTTTTTTTTTTCATCAAGATAGCCGATAAAAGTTCCAGCAGAACAACCAAAATCTAAATGATTCTTATAATTCTTCATTTTTTTTTTAACAAAATCAAATTTCTGATTATGCCACTTAGATTGTATTCCTTTTTTGATTCTATATACTTTGTCATAATAACCCACAGGTACATCATGATCATAAATAAATCTTTCGTTCTTTTTTGATTTCATATTAAAAATGTACTAAAGATTAGTAATAAAACATAATGAATTTGTTAGAAAAAAAAATTGAAAATAGAATAAAAATAGTAATTTATTTTTTATTAATTATAGCTTCAATTGATATACTTTTAACTTTTTTTGATAAATCAGTTGTAGGAAATCTAAAACATTTTGGTGATGCAGAATTATATTTTTGTGCATTACAAAAATACGCTGCAAATTTAAACCCGTACGGAAATATGGACTGTTTTGGTAAAACAGCCATGCATTTTCAATACACGCCTTTATCATTAGTACTTTTATATCCTTTAAATTTTTTTGATTTAAGTGCTTATAAATATTTTTGGATTTTAATAGAATTACTTTCAATTGTAGCAATTTTTATTTATTCAAAAAAAATTTTTAAATTTGATACAAATGCATTTATTTTGTGTCTATTTATATTATTTTCATTTGGAGGAACAGGATGGAGTGGTTTTCTTTCTGGAAACATATCAGTAATTTTAAGTGCTGTAATATTATTTGGAATATATAAATTAACGAAAAATAAAGTATTGCCTTATATCATGACAATAATATTTGCATCTATATTTAAACCATATTTATTAATATTTTTTCTTAGTGGTTTTGTAATATACAAAAATAATTTCTTTAAATATATTTTCAAATCATTAATCTTTTTAATATTCATTCACTTTATTTGTTTTTATTTTAATCAAGATTTATATCTAAATTATTTAAAAATAATAAATATAAGTACAACAAATTTTTTTTATACAAACTTTGGAAGTGGAATTGGCTTAATTGGTTTAGGAAATGGACTTTTTAATAAATTTCAGCTTCTAAATTCTAATTACACAACACCCCAATTTATACAAATTTTTTGGCTAACAATAGTTTTTATTTTTTCATTAACATTTATTTTTTACATTAATGATCCAAATAATAAAAGAAAACTTTGTTACTCGTTAATTTTAGCATCCTTTTTAAATCCATATTTAATGAACTATGACTTATATATTTGCATAATCTCAATTGTATATTTATCTGAGAATAGTTTGTTGTATAAAAATAAAACTTTTAATAAGCTTTTTTCTCTTTGCCTGCTTATATTTATAACTACAATACATGATAAGTTTGCATGCTTATTTTTACTAAGTTTAATTTTGTTTTTATTTTTTATGAATTCTTTCCAAAATAAAAAAACAAGAATATCATGAAAAAATTTTTAATATGTGCTCCAACATATAATGAATCTGAAAATATTGAAATTTTTTGTAAAAAAATTTTTAATATTAATAAAAATTTTCATTTGCTTATTGTTGATGACAATTCGCCAGATGGTACTTATAAAATTATAGAAAAACTAAAATTAAAATATAAAAATTTATATCTTTTAAAAAGAAAAAAAAAATTAGGATTAGGATCCGCTCTTAGAGAAGGAATGGCTTATGCTTTAAAAAAAAAATATAAAGCATTAATGACAATAGATGCTGACCTATCCCATAATCCAAAAGAAATACCTCTTTTAATTTATAAATTAAAATCGAATGATTTTGTAATTGGATCTAGATATGTTTCAGGTGGAAAATCAGACTATACAGGTTATAGAAATTTAGTAAGTAGATTAGCCAATAAATTATGTCGGTTTATTTTAAATATGCCATTTAATGAATTCACAACTTCATTTAGAATTTATAATGATAAATGTTTAAAAGTTTTAAAAAATTCTTCATTAAAGTCTGATGGATATTCTTCACAAATTGAATTTTTTTATTATGTTTACATGAAAGGCTTAAAATGTAAGGAAGTTCCAATTAATTTCAAACATAGATTTAAAGGAAATTCTAAAATTCCAAGACTGCAGGCAGTTTATAGCGCTCTTAAATTAATTGAACTCTTTTTAAAAGGTGTTTTTATTAAAAAAAAATAATTACTGTGAATATTAAATTTGATTTTAAATTAAAAAATATTTTAGGATGGTTAATATGTTTTATTCCATTTATTTTAATATATAGCAGATCACTTGCCGATATCGTAGTTGTTGTTTCATGCTTATATTTTTTATTCATTAAAATTAAAGATAGAGATTACCGCTGGATAAATGAACCGTGGTTTAAAATTGGTTTTATAGTTTATATTTGGTTTTTAATAAGCTCTTTTTTTGCATACTATCCAGAATTAGCGTTTTCTAGAGCAATTGGATGGATACGTTTTTTACTTTTTATAACAGCTCTTAAATATGTATTTTTAGCAGATAATTATTGGAAAAAAAAATTACTAATTACTATATCTTTAACAGTTATTTACATAATAGTTTTTACGCTTATAGAATTCTCTTTTATAATTAATAAAATTTTAGCTGGCGATTATCCTTTTCATTACGGATATTTGCGATTAAAAGGGCCAGTTGGACAAGGTGGTAAATCAGCATTTATTTTATCATTACTTTTATATCCGATGTTTTTTGGAATACTAAAAGAAAAAAAATTTTTTTTAAAAAAAAAAATTTTTATACTAATCTCAATTTTTTTCATTTCTTCAACTTGTATAATTTTTTCAGGTCATAGATTTTCTAACTTTATATTATTATTCTCTAGTACAATTGTTTTCATTTCTTTGTTAAAGAATAAAAAAGAATTATTTTACAAACTCTTTTTTAGTTTGACGACAGTTATAATATTAATATCAATAACTGTTCCTCAACAACTTGATAGAATAATTAAAAGTTCTTTCTATGAAATGGTTAATTATAAAAAAACTGCCTATTGGAGTGCTAGCAGTACTGGCTTAAAAATGTTTAAAGAATATCCAATTACAGGAGTTGGATTAAAAAATTTTCATGTTGCTTGTGAAGATGAAAGATTTATTTCAGTTGAACATAAAAAATATAATTTAACACCGTGGTGGGGCATAACAAAAGAAAGAATTAAAGAAACAAATTTAAATAAAAATAATAAAGTCCCTGAATCAGATTTAAGACCGCCAACATGTTTTACTCATGTTCATAATTTTTATCTCTCTCTATTAGCTGAAACAGGCATTGTGGGTATAATTTTATTTTTATTTCTAATATATCAATTGATAAATGTTTTTATTAAAGAAAGAAAAATAATTGAAACGCCAGCTTTTGGTATTTTGGTACCTCTAATCTCTTTATTAGTTCCAATGATACCTTCATTAAATTATTTTTCTAATTGGAATGCTATTCTTATTTGGTTGTTAGTTGGTTGGGCGCTTGCTTATACAAAACATATAAAAACTACTTAATAAAATTTATAAACTTCTTAATTTTTCTTTCTACTTCATTTATATCAATTTTATTAAAACCTGTTAATACAACATTAACTTTTTTGTTTTTATTTCTAAAAAGTGGATAACTTCCAATTTCAACTTGATTAAATTCATTCTGTATTTTTGATAAATATTCAGCAATATCGCTTTCCGGTAGATTGATAGGAATATTTTTTGTAATCTTAGGATTTCCACCTTTAATATTTCTAATAATTTTTTCAAACATAGCAATCATAATTTCTGGTAATCCAGCCATAACATATACATTTTTCATTTTAAACCCAGCAGCTTTCGTTATGGGATTGTGTAGAAGTTCTGCTCCATGAGGAATTAAAGCCATTTTTTCCTTAGCGTCGTTCATTGGTATTTTTTTTACTTTGTAATATTTCTTTAATAGATTTAATGCTTCTTTATTTTTTTTTAATTTAACTTTAAACGCTTTAGCTATTGAAACTGCAGTTACGTCATCATGTGTAGGGCCTATTCCTCCTGTAGTGAAAATATAATCATATTTTTTTCTAACCTCATTTATTACTGTAATAATTTTTTCGATATCATCCTTTATTACCCTTGTTTCTATCACATCAATGCCTTTCATTGTTAATTCTTTACACATAAAGTTTTTATTTGTATCAAGGG
>Ga0208747_1000151_pt1 | contig 19881 bp, 20 predicted proteins | sample Knorr_S7_td_AAIW_FD_185597 | JGI IMG/M metagenome (GOLD analysis project Ga0208747, IMG submission 185597) | Marine microbial communities from Southern Atlantic Ocean transect - Knorr_S7_td_AAIW_ad_750m_LV_A (SPAdes) (version 2) | ecosystem: Environmental > Aquatic > Marine > Oceanic | place...
TGTTCAGTTTCATAGGGTTTATTCCGGAGCAGAGTTTTCTCAGACTTTACTTACTGTTCGGGGGGCTGATAGTGTGCGGATAAGGTATAGTGTAAAGACATAGGTTGGTGGCTCTTGTCATGGATATGAGCTTGATTCTTGTATGAGGTCGACCTGCTGACCAGATGTGTCTCCAGAAATAGGGGAGAAAGATGACCAGAACACTCAGTTTGATATCCCTGGCTGCTGTTGCCTTTATGGGTTGTGCTGCTTTTCAGATTCAAGTGCTTCCGCCAGGAAACGGGGTTGATGACAATATGGCAATCTCGGCGTGTGGATCTCTAGAGTTGTTCACAAGTCTGGTAACAGAAGAACAGGCATGGCGAACTGAGAACCCGGAAGTTGCTTATGCTCGCCCTCGAGTCGGTCAGTCACTATGCGAGCTCTATGCCTCAATCGGTGCCCCGAGCAACAGTGAAATCATACAGAGTGCGGATGGTCTCGATGAGATGGAACTGCAATACAGGACCCGAGGCAGCGGAATTGCGAATGTCCAAATTCGGGATTCTTCAGCTACCTCAAGGGGTGCGGGAGGAGGGACCAGCGGTGAACAATGGATTTTTGGAGAAACAGATTCGAACTATATCTACCATGGTGTTCGCCTTAAGCAGCGAGATGGCGGTGAGTTCTTTGTCTCCGCAGTAGGGTGGTAGCGCGTGTTCTCTTTTTGTTATGCAGGCTATAGGGAAAGACAGGGGATAGAAGCTACTAATTGCCCAGGGTGATGGGATCAAGACGGATTGATCCCATAAAGATCTTGAGTTCGTGAGAGACCTTCTACGTACAGCTTAAAGACCCAAAGACCAGGCCAGCGACAGTTCCAAGGATGCCTACCCCAAAGCCAGTCCACTTCTTGCTGTCACTATCACCATCTCTTAATACATAGCCCAGGGCTGCGCCTCCGAGCATGCCCCCACCCATTCCGAGAAGCATTGTTCGGCCACAGCTTTTGTTTTCAACTTCTTCTTGAACATCTTGCATAAACACTGCAGGGAGTTCGGATTCAATCAAGTTTGAGCTTGGTTGAATTTCAGGGGCTGTGGGCCACATGAACTCTTCTGTGTCAGCAACTCTTTGGCCAAGAATTGGCTGTGTGAATATTAGGATGAGAAGACTGATTACAGGGATGACACGGAGCAACTGCAAGGTGGACTCTCCCTTACCGGAAGTGCACATGTAATCATTAATATGGGACATGTTTGGTCTATTCGCTTCCTTCATCGTGTTTTTGGTTGTTCGACCTGGAGTTGGAGGCAAACCAAGAGGCACCGTCAAAGGGCTGGGACGGAGTGGTCTTATCCGGCTTCCCTCAAGAAGTAGTTCGTAAGACAACGATAGGATGATGCTACGAGAGAGCTACAACTGAATCAAATATGGATACTTCACACTGTTGCTTATCGAGCGTCCGGAGTTGAGCGATGCCTGAACTCAACAGCAGGATCGTAGTCACTACAATTGGTTCATAAAGCGAGACATGTTAAATACTACAAGCGAATGAGGGGTATCCTTCATGAGACTGCTGCCGGGGTGGCGGAACGGTAGACGCGGTGGCCTCAAAAGCCGCTGTCCTTCGGGGCGTGCGGGTTCGAATCCCGCCCCCGGCATTCAGGAGTCTAGGGATGGTTCAGTTGCTAGGATTGTCTCTCAGAGCAGAGAACCCCGCAGGGCTATAAAAAACCCTGCGGGGTTCGGACTTGCTTTGGTCTTCAAAATAGAGAGAAGGCCGCCTCAGACGTTTCTAGTATCCTCTGCTTCATCGTCTCCACCATCGGAGTCGTCGTCGCCTGAGTCGTCTCCACCCCAGCTTGGTGCTTCTGGCTCAGCGGCTTCTGGCTCAGCGGCTTCTGGCTCAGCGGTTCCACCATCGGAGTCGTCTCCAGCTGCCATAAGGCCGTTGTACAAGACAAGGCAGATCTGCGCAATTGCAACACCGGCGATGACGAGAGCGAACTGACTTAGGATGCCATTCGCATACTCACCAACCGCTGGAATTACATCCAGGTTATCCGCGATCGTTGGCAAATACACAGCCAGTACGTACATAGCTACCCGAGTGGCTACGTCTTCAATCGGATTCGTGAATCCCATGGCGAGACCAAGCACCACTAGAACAAGTGCGTAGTACCCAAACGCATCCGGGGCAAACGTTGCTGCTACCGCAACAACCACTGACCCCCACATTAGACCTTTCTGCATAGGACGACCCCTTATTGATGTTTCGCAACAAATGACTGAACTACAGCTTAAGCGCGACCCCTTGTATATAAGTCACTGAGGGACTCCCGTAAAATCGAGCGCCCGGACCCGATGACTTTCGCTGTCTGTTACGTAGACGATTTCCTCATGAACGTACACGCCGTGCGGACGATCAAGCCGACACTGATGGGGATCTCCGTCCGGGCCATCGCCCCTCTCGCCCGTTCCGAGAACCGTCTCGATCAGACCTGTGTCCAAGCTCATACGACGGATCACATGGTTCTCCGTATCGACTATGTACAGGCTGTGATCGGCAGCCGAGTACGCGATGCCCTTAGGTCCGTTGAAGGTCGCGGTCATTGCTGGTCCTCCGTCTCCCGTAAAACCTCTCTCACCCGTTCCAGCAATCCGGTAAAGACGTCTCGCCCGTAGGTCGAGCCGGAACACTGCGTTTCCCTCGCGCAGCACGAGGTAGGCGTTGCCCTGATCATCGGTCGCGATGGAACGCGGTCCCCTGAGTGTTGTGCCCGCGAGCGGCGCCTCATCCGGTGTGGCTCCTCGCTCTCCTGAGCCAGAGAGCGTCGAAATTGTACCGGTACTCATATTTACATAGCGAACGCGCCCGTTACCGATGTCGCACACGAGCAGGTGACCCTCAGCATCAAAAGCGATGCTGTGCGGTTGTCGGAGTTGTGCCTCGGCAGCTGGTCCATCGTCGCCCGAGAAACCCGCCTCACCCGTACCTGCTACGGTGGACACGAGTCCAGTTTGAGCATCAATCCTGCGGACGACATGCGCATCTCGTTCGACCACAAACAGATTGCCGTCTGGATCGAAACGGATCTCGTGCGGAGCCGAGAAAGAGGCGTTCAGCGCTGGTCCACCATCGCCGATGTAAGCTTTCTCACCGTTGCCTGCAATCGTGGTCAGGCGTTCCGTGCCTAGATCCAACCTACGAGTTCGCCCGGTATCAACCTCACAGAAGTATAGGGCACCATCAGGGCCCACAACCACGCCATATGGGTTGTTTACAGGGGCCTGAGACCCCTGTAGGCCCTGCTGCCCTTCCGGTTCATATCCGGCAACTCCGGTCCCCGCAATCGTACGGACCTGGCCCTGTCGGGCGAAGGCAGGCCGCGGGTACATGCCCATGACAGTGGCGAGCAGCCCGGTTTGAAGAAATAGGCGGCGGGTGTAGTTGGCCATACAGGGTATCCAAGCCGTGGGGACCATCCAAGGTTGAACTGCTATAGTACGTCCGGCAACTGCTATCAGGAGATGTGAGCCTTGAAATCTGCGACGGTTCTGTTGCGTCTTTTTGCTGGACCTAATGGTAGGATACGTCTTGGATGGCGGCTGATCCTCTTCCTGATCCTCACTCTCTCAATAGCTATTCCTATCACCTTCGTTCTCCCCACTGATCTCGGTGCACCAGTGGGATCCTTATTGGGTGCTATTTTGGCAGGATGGTGGCTGCTAACTCGTGATCAGCGGGGTTTCGCATCACTCGGCTTCTATTTTTCCAGTGATGCAATAAGAGAGTCAGTTCGAGGTGTAGCCCTTGGGATTGGGATTGGAGTGGTTGTAATCACCGCGATATTCCTTTTGGGAGGCGTGAGGTGGACCTCTGAAAGCGGCACTATTTCTGGGTGGCTACTAGGAGCATTTTCAGCTCTGGCTTTCTTCGCGATCCCAGCCGCATCAGAAGAGGCATTCGTTAGGGGCTACCCCTTTCAGGCGGTAGTCGAGTCTTGGGGCATTGGGGCTGCAATCACCATAACTGCCATAATTTTTGGAGCTCTTCACTTTGCGAACCCCGATGCTGGATGGGTCCCGCTCATCAATGTCACACTGGCTGGTGTGTTGCTTGCGGTGGTGTACCTCAAAACGCTCAGTCTCTGGTGGGCTACAGGCGTACACCTAGGATGGAACTGGACCCTAGGTTATCTAGCAGATGTACCTGTCAGTGGATTGGAGCTGGTAGACGCACCCTACTATGAAGGTCACCCTAGTGGTCCAGAATGGCTGAGCGGAGGAGGGTTCGGTCCGGAAGCTAGCTTAGTCGCTGCGGTGGTGCTTTTATTAGCATCGATGGTGCTATGGTGGGGCCCATGGCTTCATCCTGGTCCTACCGCAGAGTCATCAAACTCATTAGCCCACTCTAGAATGAAACAAAGGGGGAACAAGTGACGTGGGAAGTAGGCTTCGTACTGGGCCTGACGCTCGTTGCAGTAGTGCTGTTTGTCACCGAAAAGTTCTCCACAGATGTCGTGGCAGTCTTAGTGATGATCGCGCTCCTGGTCTCCGGTATTCTCACACCGGCCGAGGGCTTCAATGGTTTCGCCAATCCCGCAACCATCACGGTTGGGGCAATGTTCGTGCTCAGTGCCGGACTGTTCCGCGCTGGCGCGGTAAACTTCCTAGGTAGAGCACTTCGCAGACTGGCCCGACGTAGTTCCACGCTGATGCTGTTGGTGATGATGCTGGGTGTGGGCGTACTCTCGTTCTTCCTGAATAACACGGCTACAGTGGCGATCCTGATCCCTGTCACCATGGTGGTTGCTCAGCGGGTAAGTACCAGCCCCTCCAAGCTTCTAATGCCCCTCTCATTCGCTTCCATGTTTGGGGGTATGTGCACGGTTCTCGGGACCTCGACCAACATCCTGGCAAGTTCAATGGCCCAAACCGCGGGGCTTGAACCGTTCGGTATGTTCGAGTTCAGCAAGCTGGGCCTGATTTTCTTTGCCGTAGGGGTCATATACATGATGACCGTTGGTAGAAAAATCATTCCAGAGCATCGAACGGCAGGAGATCTCACACAAACCTTCGGTCTGGGCGACTACCTGACAGAACTCCAATTGCATGAGGAATCCCCGTTGGTCGGCCAGTCTCTGGCATCAGCCCCACTCCTTGAAGAGTTCGACATCGAAGTTCTCCAGATCATCAGGGGTAAGGACACCCTTCGCCCGACTGCCAGAACCGAACTGCACAAACATGATCTTCTTCGAATCAAGGGGGATCTTCGAACAATCAATGAGCTGAAGGAGCGAGCGCAAGCAACATTAGGAATGCACATGAAGTGGCAAGACAGCGACCTAGAATCCAAAGACAGTAAGCTCGTTGAGGCGATAGTGGGTCCTGGTTCACCGCTTACCGGGCGTTCCCTAGTCGAGTCAAATCCACGAAAGAATTATGGAGTCTCTGTGCTTGCTATCCGCCACCACGGAGCCCTGACACATGGCGAGTTACAGAACATCAAGTTGATGTCGGGAGATACACTGCTGATCGAGGTGCCGGACTCACGGATAGCCCATCTCATCCAGCAGCGTGTGTTCCTGCTCGCGTCTAGCGCTGGAATCCCTCGGTTCGACGGAGCTAAAGCTGCTAAAGGGCTTGTCATTATAGTCTCAGTCGTGGTAAGCGCTGCGTTCGGGTGGCTGTCTATTGCGAGTGCAGCGGCCACAGGCGCTCTGCTGATAGTGCTGAGCCGGTGTATTTCGATGGAAGAAGCTTATACGGCCATTGAGTGGAATGTGCTTTTCCTACTGGCGGGCATGCTTGCATTGAGCGTCGCAATGGAAAAAACCGGCACTTCGGCGATGTTGGCACAAGGAATCATTGACGTATTCGGGACAATGGGACCTGTCGCGCTAGTCGCAGCATTTTTTGGCGTAACCATGGTGCTCACAGCAGTGATGTCGAACCAAGCGACGGTTGCGCTATTGATCCCGGTCGCTATCACGACAGCCTATTCGCTCGACGCGAATCCGCGAACCTTTATGTTCGCAGTCATGTTTGCAGCGTCATCGAGCTTTATGACACCCGTTGGGTACCAAACGAACACGATGATCTATGGACCCGGCCAGTACCGGTTCAAGGATTTCATTCGTGTAGGGACACCACTCACACTCATATTCTGGGTCTTAGGTACCCTCTTGATTCCCTGGTTCTGGCCTCTCTATGGCTGAGAGATGGTGGCCGATATCGGGTCAGGGACAGTGAGGCGTTTATCATTTGCAGCCCATCTGATTTTACTCCGCCCTTCGAAGTTACTTTCCCTATCGGACGCTCAAGGCAGCGTCCGGAAGTGTACCGAAAGGAGAGCTAATGGCTATTAACGAAGAGCTTACAAACTTTCTGAAGGAAGGCCTGGAGCGTGGCCTGCCACGCGAGCAGCTTGAGGAGACCCTCCTAGAAGCCGGTTGGCCTCGCGATCAAGTTCGAAGCGCCCTAGGAGGATTCGCCGACATCACGTTTCCGATTCCGGTTCCGAGCCCCAAGCCGTACCTCTTCGCCCGAGAGGCCTTTGTCTATCTGGTTATCTTCAGCACGCTGTACGTCAGTGCCTTCAATCTAGGCACCCTGCTCTTCCAATTTATCGATCAAGCTTTCCCGGACCCCTCCGTAGATCCGGCATTCGCATTGGAGGCGAGACGAGAGGCGATCCGGTGGGCGATCTCGTTACTCGTCGTGGCATTCCCCGTCTTCGTCTTTGTCTCACGGACAAACGACCGCGCCATCCGACAGGATCCGAGACGTCGGCTTTCCAAGGTGCGACGGTGGCTGACTTATCTCACACTTTTTGTGGCGGCAAGCATCCTGATCGGTACCATGACTGGCATTGTCTACAACCTACTCAGTGGTGAGATCACAACTCGTTTCGTTCTGAGAGTCCTAACGGTTGGCGCCATCGTTGGATCCATATTCAGATACTTCCTGCAAGACCTCCGTAAGGAGGAGGTCGCTGAATGAAACTCTCGTCTGGATCTGTGTTGTTTGGAGCTTCGGTGATAACGGTCATCGCGGCGGTGGGGGTCGGCCTCTCCATCCTCGGATCACCAATGGAGGAACGAGCACGTCGGGTCGATAACAGAAGAGTGGAGGACCTACAGGGGATAGTGGGTGCGACAGATCTGTACTGGACACGGCATTCCCGTTTACCCGTATCGCTGGACGAGCTGACGGCAGAGCCTGGAGTGAGGATCAAAACCGCTGATCCTGCGAACTCAGAGACGTACGGCTATCAAGCCGTAGACAGCATCCACTACCAGGTGTGTGCAAACTTCGAGCGCGCGTCTGGTGAGACTTCAAGTAACTCGGCAAGGAATCTATGGGCCCATAATTCCGGACCTCAGTGTTTTCAATTCGAGGCCGAAGAAATCGTGCGTAACAACAACTAAAGCAGTGCCCTGAACCGTATCCTTAATCTGCAAAGTTAGGATTAGCGTTTCATGCCCTAGGTTTGCGACGATTCCGCCGGAGAACCGCAACTTAGTCGGACACCTAACAACCTAAAGAAAACCTCTTAAAATGAACCCTCAATCAGGGTTCTTGGTTTAACCATCCTTGGCGTATACTTTCGAAGTACGGGAAACGATTTTCGGGTAACCTCATTTGTGAAGGAGAGACCCATGGGTGTGAAGCGACCTAATCGCAGGGACTTCCTCAAACGCGGCGCCGCATTAGCGGGTGGTGTTACGCTGGGCGCGGCAGAGCCTGTGATCCGCAAAGCAACAGCATCGGCACAGTCTATCGAGGAACAGTCGCAAGAAGTTCCCTCACAAGAGGTCCAGGACTGGTCGAGTGACGAACTGGTCGCCTATGGAGAGCGCTCCCAGCACGTGACGTCGGTACGGGAGCCGGTCAACGGCAGGCCATCGCCCGACGACTTCGGGCTCGTCTTTCACATAGGGACTCCGCTCGAGGAGCAGGTGGGGGCGATCACACCGTCTTCACTCTTCTATTTCGGGACCACACGTGGCTCAATCGTTCCGACTATCGATCCCGCGAAGCATCGCCTCATGATCCACGGCTTGGTGGACCGTGAGCTGATCTTCACCATGGATGAGTTGAAGCGTTTTCCTTCCGTGACCCGCCTTCACTTCATCGAGTGCGCGGGGAACGGCTCGAGTCCCCGGCGCGGGAGACTCATCGAATCGCACGGGATGACCAGCTGCGCCGAATGGACCGGCGTCCTCCTGAGTACGCTCCTCGAAGAGGCGGGCGTACAAGCCGACGGGACCTGGATCGTGGCGGAAGGGGTGGAGAATGTAAGAGGGGCGTCGAGCCTTCCGATGGCGAAGGCGATGGACGACATCATCGTGGCCTACGCCATGAACGGCGAACCCCTACGCCCCCAGCAAGGCTTCCCGCTGCGGATCGTGGTTCCCGGCTTTGAGGGCATCCTCCACGTGAAGTGGCTGAGTCGAATCAAGGTGGTCGACCGGTTCTACATGACCTACAACGACTACGGGCATCTTCGTCAGGACCCCGACCAGGCCGCCCTGAGTTATCAGGTCGGACCGAAGTCGGTCATCACGTGGCCGTCCGGGGGACTCGATCTGCCCGGCGCTGGATTCTACGAGGTCAGGGGCTTGGCCTGGTCCGGTGGCGGGGTGGTCAGCAGGGTGGAAGTATCCACCGACGGTGGCGAAAACTGGATGGACGCCGACTTCCGTGGGACGCCGCAGCGCATGGCGCACACCGCGTTCAGCTTCAACTGGACTTGGGACGGATCAGAGGCAATGCTCATGTCGCGCTGCACGGACGAGCTGGGCCAAGTCCAGCCGACGCGAGCTCAGCGAAAGGGCGGCCTGGACAATTCCATTCAGCCCTGGAGAGTCCAAAGCAACGGGAGCGTTACAAATGGGCTCGCTTAAGCTTCTCCCGGTCCTGATCCTCCTCGGGCCGGCGGCCGCGCTAGCGCAGTCGCCCACGTTTGGGCTGGGAAGGACCCCGAGCACAGATGAAGTCCTCGCCTGGGATATCTCCATAAGTCCTACGGGAATGGAGCTCCCGGCGGGGAGCGGAACCGCCGAGGAAGGCGCGCTAACCTATAGGCGGAAGTGTGCGAGATGCCACGGAGCAGACGGAACAGAGGGTCGCGCTCCTAGGTTGGTAAAATCCTCAAGGGGCTCAGATGCCAACCCTTGGTCATATGGGCGAATCCTGCCGATCCGAGCGCCATACGCGACGGCTGTATGGGATTATATCAACCGTGCCATGCCTCTCAATCGTGAAGGAACTCTCACCCACGATGAGGTCTATTCGCTGACGGCCTTTTTGCTCGAGATAAACGATGTCATCCCGGAAGGCACTGTACTCGACGCCCAGAGTCTACCGATGGTGGTGATGCCAAATCGTGATACCTGGGCTGAGTTACCGGACTGGAAACCTGGGATGCCAAGGCTTTTGGGTTACCCCTACTGACGTACGCTTTGTAACGCTTTCAGAACAGGGGAACATTCAGGGCTCAGGGAGTAGACACTGCCTGCTTCTGTCCCCTTAACCCTGGAGGGTGGGGGCGAACTAGTGATCACCCTTGAGATTTGTATGGAGAAAAGATGAAGTCACTCTGAGGTCAGAAACCTCCACAGCAGTTGCTGTTATATGGTGCCCTTGCACTGGTTTTGTATTTAGGTCGTGCTGATCTCATTGCAGTGTGGGGACTCATCTATGTCATTATCGTCTATCGGAATTGGAAGAAGGGTCCATCCTGCGAGTTGTGAGAAGCACACTAGCAGTGTTTTGCTCAGGGGATTTTTGTTTTTCAAAAGCCTTGGGACTCCGACTAACGACTCTGCTACTGCTCGGAGCATGTACGAGCCCGACTACGCCTGAAAACGACCTGGCTGACTACCGAACACTGTGGGAAGCCCAACGCCTAACCGACTACACATTTGATGTTAGCAGAGTCTGCTACTGCCAGTTTATGGGCGATGTTAGGGTAACCGTTCAGGGTGGAGTCATAACCGGTGTCACTGAACTCGCATCGGAGGTAGCGCGTGACCCCGAGACTTTCAGGACAATCGATGGCCTTTTCGATCTCGTGCAGGATGCGTACGACCGAGACGCGCACGAGGTCCAGGTCGACTTCGACCCCGACCGTGGGTATCCGACCCGGATTTGGATCGATTACGTTGAGATGATGATGGACGAAGAGATGGGCTTTACACTCCTGAGCGATGTCACAGCATTGGAGAGCTGACAAGAAAATGGGTAAGCTAGACTTTATTGTCTGTGTGGGTGTGAGCTTGTTGCTGTGTCTAGAAACTCCACTCGAAGCACAAATTTCAGCGGTCTCTGCCCAAGCTGCTATAGAGCAAACTCAGACCCAACCCGGTGAGGATGGACTCGGAACGCGCACGGTCGCTGAACTCATGGAAGAGTTTGGAGTTCCCGGAGTCAGTATTGCAGTCATTAAGGATTTCAAGATTCACTGGGCAAAATCCTATGGGGTGGCTGATGTCGAGACAGGTCAGCTCGTCGACATCGAAACGATGTTCCAAGCAGCCTCTATCAGCAAACCAGTTGCAGCGATGGCAGTACTCAGAGCAGTCCAGGATGGCCTGTTTAGTCTAGATGACGACATTAACGATATCCTTCAGTCGTGGACCCTTGACGGTAAAGAATTCACCCAGGACCAACCTGTAACACCACGCACGCTCACCAGTCATACTTCAGGTCTTGGAGACGGTTTTGGATTCCCGGGATATGATCCGGAGCAACCGCTTCCAACCATCGTACAAATCTTAGAAGGCCACGAGCTTTCGAACGTCGGTAGAGTGTTCATGGAACGCGAGCCAATGACATTCTATGAGTATTCGGGTGGCGGCGTCACGGTCATGGAGCTCGCTCTCTCCGATGTCCGTAGACGTCCATTCGTGGATCTGATGCAGGACGGAGTGCTCACCCCGATTGGCATGACGCGCAGCTCTTATGCTCAACCAATCTCTCCGCAACACAACAACAATGCTGCCCGAGCACATGACAACAACGGTGAGTCCCGCGGTCCAAAGTGGCATGTATATCCTGAGCACGCAGCCGCGGGCCTCTGGACGACTCCCACTGATCTAGCCCGTCTTATAATCGAAGTGCAGCGCTCTGCTCGCGGGGAGTCGAATCGTGTGCTTTCTCAGTCTGTGATCCAAGAGATGTTGAGTCCGGTCGGTGTGGGGCCCTTCGCAGTCGGTTTTACTATGAGCAAGATCGGCGAGGGCTGGTACTTCAGTCATGGTGGAAGTAATTGGGGATTCAGGGCTCTAATGCTCGCACACAAAGTGAAAGGCTATGGCCTGGTCGTTATGACTAATGCCGACCAGGGATCGACTGTGATCAACGAGATAAGCCGTCGTATTCAATACACATATAACTGGGACTCAGTAGCCTCTGCCGTAGGGCGAGGATACAGGCGCTGAATAAGGTCAAGCGCCTTCGGTTCTAACGGAGAACCATTAAGTGATAAGCTTGCGAGCCGCATTCGGTAGTGCTTGGCTTCCGTTCTGGGTAGGTGTTGGTTTACTCGTCAGTAATAGCGAACTGAGTAACTTCGGAATCGTCTTGGTCTGCTGGGGTCTTCTCCGATGGATGCTCAAAAGAAGAAGTAATAAGGAGGGGTGCCACTAAAGTTGTAGTGGCTCGCTACGCACCCCACACCGCGGGAAGCCGGTCGAATAGCCAGAGCATTGCAAGCCCGCCCAAGGCGTAGCCAACTGCGGGCTCGAACCGGGGAACACGAAAACGCAGGGTTTCTCCCACCATCCTATTCAGTAAGACAAGCAGGGCGACGAACGCGAGCTGGCCGGCTTCCACTCCCAAGTTGAAGCTGAGGAGGGCGAGCGGGACGTCCGCGCTACGCAACCCAATCTCCCCCAGGGCTCCCGCGAAACCGAGCCCGTGCAACAATCCGAAGACGAAAGCTACCAGCCAAGGTCGCCGGTGTACGAGATGCGTATGGCCGCTGTACCCAACGACAATCTCCCGGGCCAAAAGCACGATGGACAGCGCGATGGCAGCTTCCACCGGGCCCCGGTCTAGCGTGACTACCCCCATGACGGCAGCTGCCAGGGTGATACTATGCGCAATGGTGAAGGCCGTGATGGTCTTCACTAGAGGTCCCACTCCCCGAACCAATAGTAGGAGTCCAAGGACGAAGAGCAGGTGGTCGATTCCGAGCAGGATGTGCTCGGTCCCTAGTGCAAAGTAACGCTCTGAGAGGCGGAATCTGGATCCTGCACCCGCGAGAAGATCTCCCAATTGAACCGGTACCGTATTGCCTTTTCCTCGGAAGTACGCGGAAGCATCGGTACCGTCGCTCCAATGGGCGATCGCCACAACGCCTGCCAAATCCCAGGGGAGGGTGATGACATCGTCGAACATAAGCTCGTCGTCACACTGGAACCGGAATAACGCCACTGTTCCGCGCACTCCCTCCTCCGGCAGATGCCGACAGCCTGACGGCAGCACACCTGGAGAATCTCCAATAGGAGGCAGGCCGATATCGACGATGGACAGCGTGTACCGACCCTCTCCGACCTGGTCGATGAAGACACGTGCGACGGAGGTAATCCTCACGTCATGAGCTGCTGCAAAGCGAGCTGTCAGCACAAGCAGCATCGCGACCAGAACCATGATGCCGAGTGGCGCGAAGCGCGCAAGGTGTCTCACCTTGAGGGTCCCTCGCCGACGAACTTCACTGAGTAGAGTTCGCGAAGCTCGGCGATTCGCTCCTGAAGGAGTGCTTCTTCTTTTTCACCGATCCAGTCGAATCGGACTTGTCCCAGAATCGCATCAAAAGCAGGGGGAATCACTTCATCGAAGCGATCGGTAACCCGAAACCAATGTTCGCCCAGAGCCGTCCGCTGGGGTCCGACCCATACTCCCGGCTCAGCTTCGAATACCTTTGCCGCAGTCTCTGGCCCAAAGACAAGTGAGAGGTCGTCTATGGTCACCTCTGTCAGAACGGCATACCTAAGGCGCTCATTTTCTGCGAAACGCTCGACATCCAGTCCGGCGCCGAGCTCGGGAGGCAGCGTCCCCGATCCACCAGCCATCACCACAACCTCATCCACAGTCACAGAAGGCGCACGCACGTAACGCAGTTGGTTCTCTTTGTAGTAGGCCCGAAGCTCAGTCTCGGTGGGTTGAATAACCCCGCCGCTCAGGATGTGGAGCATCTTCTGGGATAGGATGGACCGGATCCGTTGGTCGTCATCGAATCCGAGAATGCGAGCCTCTCGTGCCAGAATCTGCTCGTCAATATAGCTGCGTTCAGCTAGCCTGCGTTCTTCCTCACTTAGAGGAGTATCCCCCTCGATCTGCTGGATGCGCCACGCGACCTCCTGACGGTCAATCTCGATGACCTCGCGGCCGCCAGAACTGACGAATTCGGTGACGAGGAAGAAGATCGCCGCGATGAGCGTGAAATGGACGACGGGCTCCCGCAACGCTCGCTGAAAAAAAGAGGGTTGCGACGTCGTATTACTCATCTCTCAATAGAGGGGGCCTTCAACGTAGCCCGCTACCGTCGGCCGTCTCGTCGGGTGAGCGGGTTCAGGTAGTCCCGGCCACTGAGCCCTTTCTTCTTCAACGCGACCCCCGTCAGGCACTCGTCAACGACTTTCTTGGAGTTAAGTACGCTCGTGTAACCTGCATCGAGAAGAGGAGCCAGTTCGACCAGGTCAAACCCCACCACGTTGTTCTCAGCGCAGAGACCTCGGATGAGAGGAAACACCTCTCGGGGTGTCAGCCCACCCGCTACCGGTGTTCCAGTTCCCGCAGTATACGCCGGGTCCATGACATCGATGTCAAAAGAGATGTGCAGATACTCCGGCCCGTCATTCGCTTCATCGAGAACCAGATCCATAACCGCTCCCCAACCGTCACGATCGATCTCCGCCATCGTGTGGTAGCGCAGATTGTTTTCCCGCATCCACTCGAACCCGTCTGGCCCGGGCCACCCACCACGAAGGCCCACCTGAATGTAATTTTCGCCAAGCACGTGTCCTTCCTCAATCAGCCGACGTATCGGGCGGCCATGGGTGATCAGGTGACCTGTGCGAGATTCTCCAGCATCGTAATGAGCATCGAAGTGAATGACACCAACGTTCTCCTTACCATAAACATCGGCGAGTCCAGCGACATTGGCGTATTCGATAGAGTGATCACCACCGATGATGATGGGGATCGCACCCGTCTCAGCGATTTCCCGGACCATACGTCGGATCGATGGCATACTGCGCTCTAGACTCAGCTTGTCGATGGGCGCATCTCCATAGTCAACGCCTGTCAGTTCCGTCCTCCACTTCACCAGCGTCTCCATGCTGCCGCCCCCACGGCGGAGCGCACGCATCGCAGTAGGTCCCTCACCAGCGCCTCGATATCCACTCCCCATATCGACCGGGGCTGCGATGAATGCCACCTCCACTTCGCCAGCGACCAAATCCTCGGGTGTCATCGCGATAGGCAACCCAAAAAAGGTCAGTGGTCCAAAGGTCTTAATCGGTCCTGGCTCTCGAGGTGGGTCCTCCGAGATATCTCTTTCTTTCCACACCTCGAGGTCCTCGGCGTTCGGATCCAACCGAATGATCGTGTCTGCGGAAGTCGCCTCCTCCTGCTCCTCAGGTTGCTCGTCCGATACCGCTTCCTCAGTGGCTTCTGGCAAAGCCTCTTCCGTGGACTGTGGCGGTGTCGTGCACGAAACAACCGACAGGGCGATGAGAAGCAGAGCTACCGACGACAGCTGACGTGTCATAGGGGTAAATATCCTATTCTTTGAATGCCTTCTTTCTGGTCGGATACATCGTGACCAATCATAGTTCACCGGTAGGTTCGGTGAAACCGGTTGAGACTAGAAGATCCCCTGAGTAAAACACTGTTGATAGGTGGCACCTACAGGGCGACCCAAAAAGGAGGTTAGGCCGGTGGCATTGCTACCAACAACTCTTATCCAAGCTAATCGGATACCGATGGAGTATTCCGAACAGGGATTCTCACTCAGGGAAGTGGTTTTCTTGTTCTTACTTGTGCTCGTATTTGTGTTGTTGGTAGTTCGTATAATCAAATTGTTTGGAAGTAGGGATTAAACTTCAAAATCGCCCGTAGGAGTTTCCTCCCGCGTGGCATTCCCAAACAGCCGTGCAGATCCGAGAAACAGCGCGATAAAGAACCCGTTCAAAATCAAGATCTCGGGCACAGAGCTAACGCTGCTCTGATGCTTCCCAGCGAGCAACGCGATCACGGTAACCAATGCTTGAGCAAACGCTGTCGAGAACAAGGCTCGTGCCATCCCATGTGGCTGGAAACGTGCGATGACGGCGCCGATGATTCCGACGGCGAGCACCCCGAAATACATCAAGTCGAAAGGGTCACCTTCAACTCCGATCACACCAACGGCACCGATCAGCCAGACGAGAATGAATGCTGTCGCGAGCGCAAGAACCGTGGCGAATCTGTAATTGTCCGTCTTCATCGGGCTGCAGAACAAAATCGGTTGCTCTCTACTGAACCCATGGCTAACGTGAGCCTCTCACCGCTTCATTACCAGCCTACGGCATATGCGGCCCGCCGAGGGTCTGCACCAGCCGCGAAAGTCCCAAAATTAGTATTTTTTAGTATGGCTTGGATGCTACCCAGTGAATAGGACGGGGCCAGTTGTACATTATGCCCTAATCCCTGCAGTCCTTCGAGGTGCTCTACTGAGATTCGATCTTCGATCCGCATGGTGATTTCAGAACCAGCTCTGTAAAAGTTGGGCGCCGCAAACAAACTAAACCGTGGTGCCTCTACAGCTTCCTGCACCGACATATCTAGATCCAGAATATTCACAAGAACTTGGAATTGTGTCTGCCCAATCGTCTCACCACCTGGAGTTCCTAGGGCCAGGATAAACTCACCATCCTTAAGTACGATGACAGGTGAATTATTTAGGATAGGGACCTGTCCGCCCCGAGCATAATTCACGTGGTCAGAATATGGAGACGTCGAGCCTATACGAGTTCCATTATTGAAGGTGATCCCAGTATTTCCGACAACAACACCAGTCCCGAAAGCTCCTCCATGAGTTGGCGTACAGGCGACTACATTTCCTTCCCGATCCATGATCGAAAAACTAGTAGTGCTTCCCTCGTGACTACGCTCTCTGTCTGATCCCAAAATCAGCCCTCTTCTAGAATTTCGAGATCCACTCGAGGACCTGTCATAACCTCTTGGCTCACCGGCAGCGGGGTACACCATGCTATTAGCCTCTGAAATCAAATCGCTGCGAAGAGAAAGGTAGCTCTCTTCCAGCATGCCTTCCGTTGGAACAGAGAATTTTTTCGGATCGGCCACATACTGGTAAATGTCTGACTTTGCAACCTGGATAGCTTCAGCCAGAAGATGAGTCAGAAGCGGGTTTCCTGACCCAAGAGCCCTCAAATCAAACCTTTCAACCAGCTTCAATTGCATCAAAACTTCCAGTCCTCCTCTTGAGGTCGAAGGAGAGGAATAGATGTCATAGCCCCTATAATTTATGTGTATCGGATCATCCCATATGGGGCTGAAATTCGAAAAATCCTCCTCAGCGAATAGCCCTCCTTCCTCCGTATAAAATCGTACGAACTCCTCTGCGATATCTCCGTTGTAGAATCTGGAAAAAGCAGCATCTAAAGCTTCGTTACGATTCCTTCCTTGCTGCAATACACGCTCTTCTTCTTCGATAAGTTTACGGAACGTAGAGGCCAAATCTGGCATCTTGAAAAGCTCGCCAACTTCTGGGACTCTATCTTCCGGAAGGAATGTCCGAGCACTCGTCGGATACTGCCGGAACAGGTCCTCTTGAGATGCGATAGCTTGGACTACTGACGCCTCTATAGGATGACCGTCTGTGGCATACTCCAAAGCTGGGGCCAAAACCTCTGAAAGACTCATGGTCCCAAACTCTTTCAACATGGAAACCCAACCACCCAGTAGGCCCGGGACTACCCCTGCATAAATTCCCTTGTTGAGCTCTTCGGCTAACCTATCACCAGCAACGAGAGCTCCCGGAGCTGCTCCCGCAGCCGTTAGGGAACGGACTGCTCCGGAACTCTTATCGAAGTATGTGAGAAACCCATTTCCCCCTGCTCCCGACATTTGTGGACGAACCACGTTCAGGGTCGCCAGTACAGCTACAGAGGCATCGATTGCGTTTCCACCCAACATGAGAATCCGCAATCCTGCCATCGAAGCCAGAGGATGACCTGCAGTAACTAGCCCGTTTACCCCAGGCACTTCGGGACGGTGACTCTTCTTACTCGCACTCATCTGCAACGGATACGCATTTTCTTGTGCCCTTATTAACCCCAAATCTGAGAAAATAGGATTCGTAAGAACGATCGAGACTATGAGAAGCGCTCTATGGATATACAAACTAATCTCCCATCCTAATTTGAATTTCTTACCACTCTCAGACTCGATCTAATACCTGCTCTAGAGTCCGTTGCGATGTTTAGCTCTTGGTCTAACTAACTACTCAGCCGGAAACAGAGGAGCGTCCCAATTAAAACAAACAGCGGACATGAGCCACTCGCCACTCTGCCTCGACATCGCGGCCAGACCCTTACCAACTCCTGATACTTCCTGTCCATCAGCTTCGAAGCTGACTTCGAAAGTGCATCGCCCGACCGCTAACTCCGTGTCTCCCGAGATATCCACAACTTCTTGGCTGAACGTCTTGAGATCCGGGAACCCATCGAGCCATGCCTGTGCCTCTGCTTTACCGTGAAGAACCGGATTATCCTGAGGCATGTATACAAAATCTTCTGTGCAGAGGGCCATAGACGCTCCCCAATCTCGAGCGAGTCCTGCAGCAACCCACTTCTGCTCGACCACCTCTCGAATTTCATCTCTATCTTGATCCGTCAATTCGGCCATCATTGCTCCTCTGAAATAGATGTGATACGGGGTTGAGGTGTGCCCTACCGTCTAGTGCTTCTGTCCCTACCCAAGAAAGGAAGAAAATTCCTAGAACCACCAAGAAGACAGGCTACTGCCCAACAAGACGTATTGGGAATCATAGAAGCTATGAAATGTATTAGGAATTCATCTCTACTTTGGTCTAAGAGTGCTGCAACCAACATGAAGCATGTTGCCAGAAAACCAATCCAATGAATTAGAGTTGAAGATCGTGAAACCATCTACCTCCCCCTTGGGTGGCGACGACAATCTGAGCACCTATGTTGCGAGAAGCTCTTATCAAGAAGTCACTAGGTTTAGGTTATGGATGTCTCAAAGAACAGTAGACGAAGGGTAAGGAAATATTCAGGGAATCAGAATGACATAGTTTCCTTTGTCCAAGAGATTCTATGAACACTGACTACGTGACTCGTCGCCAGGTTTTGAAACGGTTCGGCGCACTCGGCGGCTCATCGCTTGTGATCGGCGCTATGGACGCCTGGGATCTAATGGGTCCTGAGTCACCTTCTCGGCCCATATTGAGCGGTATGCAGCCAGCTACCCGGGTTATCGTACTGGGGGGTGGACTCTCAGGACTCACGGTCGGTTACGAACTCGGGAAGCTCGGCTATAACTACCAGGTTCTTGAAGCACGCGACTGGGTCGGAGGTCTCTGCTGGACCGTCCAGCGTGGCTCACAGCACACGGAAATCGGAGGCGAGACTCAAGTCTGTGATTTCGATGAAGGTCAATATTTCAATGCAGGAGCATGGCGGATCCCGAACCGTGACCAGGCGGTTCTAGGGTATTGCAAAGAGCTGGGGGTGCCCCTCGAGCTCTTCGTGAACTGGAGCGATGATAACTACTCCTATGAGGAGAACGCCGAAATTGGCCCCTTATCTGGCCAGCGCGTTCGCCTCAGGGAAGTCAAGGCGGACCTCTGGGGTTCGACGACGGAACTATTGGCTAAAGCAGCAGATCAAGGCCAAATCGACGTGGCTCTCACAGAAGAAGACCAAGAACTCCTGATTCAATTCCTAGTGAGAGCAGGATATCTCGATAACGAAGACTACGCGTATAGGCCCCCGACTTCTCGCGGATCAGAAGAACGATACGATCTAAGCGCTCTTCTGAAATCGGGATTCGGTTCCAGGGTACGGTCGCTCTATGTAGGTACTGGGGGGCCAGATCCGGTGTTTCAGCCGATCGGAGGCATGATGCAGATTCCCCTAGCCTTCCAAAGAGTGATCGGTGAACGCATCAAGCTCAGAGCTGAAGTGCAATCAGTGCATCAGACTGAGGACGCAGTGGAAGTTACATACCGTGATACGAGTACTGGGGAGGAGTACAGGGAGACTGCAGACTACTGCGTATGCTGCCTGCCCATGTCCATACTCAAAGAGATCGATGTCAATCTTTCTTCTGACATGGCAGCCGCCGTCGACCAAACCCGCCACAGCTCATCCGCGAAGATGGGATTGCAGATGAAGAGACGCTTTTGGGAAGAGGATGATGGAATTTTTGGGGGCCACCTGTGGAGCAGAAGCCTACAACTCGGTGAATTTTCGTATCCATCGAACGACTACTTTTCAGAAAAAGGCGTGCTGCTGGGTTACTATGGTGGAGGCAATCAAGCTGGTCTGTCGGAGAAGTCATTACAGGGCCGGCTGGATCATGTGCTAACGCAGGCCAGCAAGGTCCACCCACAGATGCGAGATGAATTTGAGGCCGCGTACTCTGTGTGGTGGGAGAAAGTCCCCTACAGCCTTGGAGCATACGGTAGCACTCCTCGCCTCACACTCCGTGAACAACTCAGCAAGCCCGACGGCCGCATATACTTGGGCTCAGCGGGTACCGGAACACGACCAGCTTGGCTTGAAGGTGCAATCCAGGCTGCCTGGAGAACTGTCGAAACCCTGCATGAGAGGGTTATGAGAGGTTAGTAGGTACTCT
>Ga0208747_1000152_pt1 | contig 19851 bp, 22 predicted proteins | sample Knorr_S7_td_AAIW_FD_185597 | JGI IMG/M metagenome (GOLD analysis project Ga0208747, IMG submission 185597) | Marine microbial communities from Southern Atlantic Ocean transect - Knorr_S7_td_AAIW_ad_750m_LV_A (SPAdes) (version 2) | ecosystem: Environmental > Aquatic > Marine > Oceanic | place...
TTCATTAATAAAATAATGGCGCCCTCGGCGGGATTTGAACACGCGTCTCAGCCGTGACAGGGCCGAATTCTAGACCGGGCTATACTACAAGGGCTCAACTATTCGCTCAAAGTTATCAATTTTAAAGTTTCCAGCTACCGATAACCCGTAAAAGACTAAATTATACAGTTAATGTATCTTGGCAGGGTCTATAGCGCAGCCAGGTAGCGCACCGGACTTTTAATCCGGCTGTCGTGGGTTCGAATCCCACTAGACCCGTTTTATTTGATTAATGTTTTGACTTGTTTATTGAGGTTATCTAGTGAGTTTTGTATGGTATTACTTCGTTTTTTTACTTCCTTTTGATAGATATCAATTTTTTTCATTCTGTGCGTTACCATTCGTTTTTGCTCTGATATTCCAGATGAACCTTGAGACTTCCTGTCGTGGAGTGAAGACATGACTGTGGTCGATTGTATCAATTTCATCAAAAGTTCCAAATTCACTTTTTCCCTCTTTATCACATTTTTTACCTCTAATTTTGTCAAAGCAGAAATAGATTTACGTGATTTGTGCGCAGCCTTGACTAGCATACCGATAATTTGATGTGATTTCCTAAATGATATGTCATGGTGAACTAACTTTTCAGCTAGATCAAGAGCTATAAGGTATCCATCCTCCGTAGCCTTTTTCATATTTTTTTTATTTATGATAATTGTATTCAGCATAGATTCCATAATCAATAGAGCAGAGATTACAGTATGAGATGTATCCCAGAGTGACGGGTTAACCTGTTGTAAATCCCTACTATAACCTGATGGCAGTACTTGTATTGTTGATAGTATAGATGTTAGATTGCCTATTATCTGCGATGTTTTGCCACGAGTTAATTCAAGGATGTCAGGATTTTTCTTTTGTGGCATAACACTTGATGGTGAAGTGAATTCATCAGATAATTCCAAGAAAGAAAATTCTGAAGTAGACCAAATAGAAAAATCTTTTGAAATCCTACTTAAATTCGTCATTAATATTGCACTTGCCGCAATATATTCAATTGCAAAATCCCTAGTGGTTGTTGCATCGATTGAATTTTCAACAATACCACTGAATCCTAGCATTTTTCCAGTACTTTGTCTATCAATCATTATGCTTGTGCCACCAATTGGTCCAGCTCCTAATGGATTTTCATTTATCCTACCATATGTCGTGTACAACCTATCAAGATCCCTGAACAAAGCATCAGCATAAGATAAAAGATAATGAGAGAACAAACCAACTTGAGCTTGTTGAAGATGCGTGTAAAGTGGAATTATAGTTTCTTGATGTTTTTTAGCTAATTTGACAAGTGATTTTATAGTATCTAACAAACATTGACAAATAATATTTGTGTCATCACGAATTTTCATACGAATATCTAATGCTACTTGATCATTTCGTGACCTAGCAGTATGCATTTTTCCTCCTGCATCAATTCCTATCTTTTTGATTAATAACGATTCTATTAATTCATGAATATCTTCAGAGCTAGATTTCTTTCGAAAATTTTCTTTTTTTAAAAATTCAAGTCCAGTTAGAATCTTTTTTAGATCCTTTTTTACGATAATTTTATTTTCATAAAGCATGATAACGTGTGCTTGACTTCCTAGAATATCATACATTGCAATTTGAATATCATCATTTAGTGATGATACATAATCTAACGTTATCTTTCCCAAATTTTTCCCTAAGCGTGAACGGTACATTGAATATACAAGTCAGAATGGCTATATATAGCATAAATGATTTGTTGTTAATGTCTCAAGAGCTTAAACAAATAAGAGTCAAAATCTTTGATAAATTATCTGGTATTGTTGATCCTGAAATTAATACATCAATCACAGAACTTGAATTAATTGACGAAGTTGATATTAAGGATACTAATGTCAAGGTTGATTTGCATCTTACTAGCCCCTTTTGTCCAGCTGTATTTGGGTTTAAAATCTGTCAAGATATACATGATGATCTTTTGAGTATTGATGGAATTGATGATGTCAAAATCAACGTTTCAAACCATTTCATGTCTGAACAGATTAATAATCAGGTAAATAATAGCCCAAATCCACACAAAAAAGCAACAAAAACTGAAGACGATTCTTCTAAATCCTCTGAAGAATAATTATTTTCTATACCCTAACAAATATCCTCTTAGTAGTTGAATTCCCATTGCTGGGTCAACTCCTTTTGGACATACTTGGCTGCATGACCCGGCAAAATGACATCCCCATATACCATGACGCTCATCAATAATTTTAAGCCGTTCGTCTTTGCCCTTATCTCTATTATCTGCAACATACCTATAGGCTTGTGCTAATGCTTGTGGTCCAACAAAGGATGAATCTGTTGCCATCGTTGGACATGCAGAGTTACATAAACCACATTTTATACATCCAGCAAATTGTATATATTTTTCAACATCCTCTGGAGATTGTAAAAACTCCTTGGTTTCAGAAGTTACTTCAGAATCATCACGAATTATGTATGGTTTTATTCGCTTATGAGTTGCTATGAGCCTTTCAAATCCAACAGCTAAATCACGAATTATTGGAAAATTATTCATTGGTTCTACTGTTACAGAATCAGAGTCTAATTCAGATATCTTTGTAAAACATGCAAGTTTTGGTTTTCCGTTAATAATCATACCACAAGAACCACATGTAGCTTGTCTACATGAATAACGTACACCTATTGAATGATCCATCTGTTGCTTAACTTCTAAAATAGCATCCAGTACAGTAGTCCATTTCTCATAATGCACTTTGAATTCTGAGAATGTAGAAGTAGAATCACTTTTCGGATTAAATTTAGATATTCTAAGAGTTGTTGTTTTGGAAGATGGTTTTACTTTTTCGTATTTTTCTTGTGAGGGTGAGCTACTTGGTCTTTCAAATCCTTTTGGTAATGCTCCATCTTTAGTCATGCTTCCACCATTCCCATGCTTGCCATAATTATTGTTCTAGAACCGTATGCAATAAGAGCAATCATTGCAACCAAACACCCGTATGTAACTGCATTTTCATATGCATTTCCTTGCTTTAGCTCAAGTAAGATTATACGTAAACCATTGAACCCATGGACTGAAATGAGTATTAGCATAGCTTCTAACACTATAGCATAGGGAATAGATTTGTAGTTTGCAATCACACTCTCAAATTCTAGGGAATTTGCGAACCCCTGTGTAATTCTAACCATAATATGAATAATTACAAATCCAACAGCGACTAGAGCAGTCAAATAATGAATTTTCATTATGTGACTTTCACGCATTATATTAGACATCATACATCACTCCTAAACCATACATCATAGCTAATGCGGCAAGACCAATTGAAACATAAATGCAAAGTTTACCTTTCATATTAAGCGATTTTGGTGTATATGGATAATCAGCTCTGCCAGGTTTACCAATTCCAAATCCTGCTTGACCAATCATAAGCCTTATTCCATTACCTGTATGAAATACACACATTCCAATAACTAGCGTCAAGAATATGTGACCTTCTGTTGTTTGTGTTAATTCTAACATAGAATTCCAAGCTGCTTTTCCATCAAGCAGATTACTTGTTTCATAAATATGACCAATGAAATAAAATAACAATCCAAGACCAGTTATTCTCATCAACCAATATGCTACACGTTCTATACCATATCTACCAGGATTTGCCATTCCTCTAATACCCTCCTTACGATCTTTTTCCATTAGTATTTCCTCTCAACAGGTTTGTAATTAGTTATTATGACTGGGTGAGTTTTCATAATTGGCTCCTCAGGATTATAATATGCTAATGTATGATGCAAGAAATTTTTATCATCTCTCTTTGGGAAATCAGTTCTTGCATGAGAACCTCTAGATTCTTTTCTATTGATTGCCCCAATTAGAACTACTTCAGCAATTCTAAACATCGAGTCTAATTCCATAACGTTTGAAAAATTAGTGTTGTATTCTTTAGCCTTATCATCAACATGTTTCCATGTCATTGCCTTGAGTTCACGAACTTTCTTTAACCCTTCAACCAAATCTGTTTCATTTCTGAAAACGTACGCTTTCTCAGTTAATACCTCGGTAAGTTTTTGTTTTATTTCATATGGATTAACTTCTCCTTTTCCCCTAAAAATTCCATCATATATTCTTCTTTCCTCTGCATAAACTAAATGATCAGGGAATGATTCTGAGCTTGATTCCTTTTCTATGTAAGTGACAGCCTCATCAGCCGTAATTTTTCCCCAAACTATACATTCTGAAGTGGAATTTGCACCTAATCTGTTTGAACCATGTATACTAATACATGCAGCCTCTCCAGCTGCCCATACTCCTTTTAATTCTGAAGCACCATTTATGTCGGTATGAATACCACCCATCATATAGTGGCATACAGGTCGAATATCTAACAATTCTTTTGCAGGATCTACACCAGAAAATTTTATTGATATTTCTCTAATGCCACCAAGTTTTTGTTTAATAACTTCATCACCTATGTGTCGAAGATCAAGTTTCATACAATCTACTCCTGTTTCATTTTTGAACCCACGACCTTCATTAATTTCAGTCATAATTGCCCTAGATACTATATCTCGTGGTGCTAACTCCATTAATTTTGATGCATATTTTTCCATGAATCTTTCACCATCTTTATTGATCAGATAACCACCTTCCCCCCTAGCACCCTCTGTTATCAATATTCCAGAAGGCATAATTCCTGTTGGATGGAATTGTACAAATTCCATATCTTTTAAAGCAATACCTGCACGATATGCCATATCTAAGCCATCAGGTGTTGATGAAAGTGCATACGTTGAGAAACTGTAAATTCTGCCAGCACCACCTGTTGCAATTATCAACGCCTTACCTTTGATTGTATAAAAATTTCCGCTTGATAATTCAATAGCCGTTATACCCACAAATTTTTTTCCACTTTGAATAATTGAAGTTACAAACCATTCATTAAGAAATTCTATATTATCAAATTTTTGGCATGTGTCATACAATGTTTGCATTTCAAAAAATCCAACTTTATCTGAAGCATATGATGCTCGAGGAAAACTATAACCCCCAAAAGCTCGTTGGCCAATCTTACCATCCTCCCGTCTGGACCATGGCATACCCCAATGTTCAAGTTGATAGATTTCGTTAGGTATTTCTTTGCAAAGTCGTTCTGCAGCATCTTGGTCTGCCAAAAAATCACTACCCTTTACTGTATCATAAATATGTGATTCAATAGAATCACCTTCATCTGGAAACAATACTGCTGCAGTTCCTCCTTCAGCAGAAACAGAATGAGAACGCATGACTTGAACTTTCGATATTACTCCAATCCGTATTTTGGAATTTCTTCTTGCAGCTTGAATAGTTGCTCTCAATCCAGCAATACCAGAACCAACAATTATCAGATCATATTCAAGACTATTTTTCATCCTTAATCTAATATTTTGAATGGATCAATATGTATGTAAATTCTAAAAATCTTGATCTCTATTATTGATAACCCCCAAAAGTATTATATATATCACTAGTGATATCACTAGTGATGATAGGTGACTGGATCCAGCGAGTTGGAAGTTCAATACCAAGAGGTTTTTCACGTTTTTTTATACTCGAATTATTGAAAAAAAAATCATATACTGGAAAACAAATCATCGATTCAGCTACCAAACAGAGTGACGGAAAATGGAAACCCTCTCCAGGTTTAATTTATCCCTTGTTAGGAAGGCTTCTAGATGATGGGTTAATTTCTGAAGATAAAGATGGAAAGTATAGAATAACAAAAAAAGGTAGAAAAACCACTGATGACCTTCAAACAATCAACGAGATTGTAAAAAATCAATTGGATGTTCTGTTTAGGCTTGGCAGTGTGGGTAGATTTGTCATATTAGATATGCTAGAGCGTCTATCTGTTATTGGTTCATTACTAAGTGAGAATGCATCTCGGATGACTAAAGAAGAGATTAAAAAATATGAGAAATTCTTGAAATCTGAACTAGCTAAAATGGAAAAAATGTCTAATGAGAGAGAGCAAAAGATCAAGATAGACTAATCCATAAATAATTCAAAAAAAATATGAATTATGAAAAGTGTAAGGAAACTCCTTCAGGATAAATCAAAGCCATTAGTAATGCCTGGTGTTTATGATGCCATTGGTGCAAAAATAGTAGAAAAAGTTGGTTTTGAAGCCATGTTCCAAACTGGTTATGGAACATCAGCTACATTGTTTGGAATGCCTGATTATGGATTTATTGGTTCAACTGAAACTGTTGACAATGCAAGAAGGATTTGTCATGCTGTCTCAACACCAGTCATTGTAGATGCGGATACAGGATATGGAAATGCACTAAGTGTGTGGAAACTAGTTCAAGAATTAGAAGAAGTTGGAGCGTCTGGTATATTCTTAGAGGATCAAAGATGGCCCAAAAGATGTGGTCATATGCAAGGAAAAGAAGTGATACAAAAGGATGAATATGCTGAAAAACTTCAAGCTGCATTAGACGCAAGAAGTAATAAGGACTTTATTATTGTGGCACGAACTGATGCACGAGCAATAGAAGGATTAGACAAAGCTATTGAAAGAGGATTATATTATAAGAAAATTGGTGCAGATGCTATATTCATTGAAGCACCAAAAACCATTCAAGAAATGAAAATAATTGGAAAGTCAATTAATGCTCCATTGGTAGCAAATATGATAGAGGGTGGCGCAACACCAATAATTTCTAAATCAAAATTACACAAAATGGGATTCAAAATAATTCTATATCCACTTTCAGTTTTGTTTTCCAATACATATTCAACACTCAAATTGCTGCAAGAATTAAAAAAATCAGGAACAACTAGAAAATTATCTAAACAAATTGTAAACTTTAATCAATTCAACGATATTGTGGAATTATCAAAATATAGAAAATTAGAACAAAAATATAAAAAATAAAAGAAAACAAGTAGAGTTATTTTCTATCTACTTTAATATCAATAGTGGAAACATTTCTAGTTCTTCCATCTTTTGATTCCATCGGTACAGAATCAATTTTGATATCTCCAATACTATATCCAGTATGCTCTGTTTTGCGTGATATGATTTGTGCAACATCTACAGCACGACTAATACTCATACCGCGTGCGACAATGCTAACAGATTTAACATTTGCCAACTGAATTAATGTGGATGTGACATATGCCATCAATGGTTTCTTTCCGATGTATACAACATCTTGTCTTCTTGATTCAGTCTTGACTTCAGACTGTACTTTAGTTTTTACTTCAGCTTCAGTTTTTACTTCAGCTTCAGTTTTTACTTCAGCTTCAGTTTTTACTTCAGCTTCAGTTTTTACTTCAGCTTTTACTTCAGATGGGGTTTCTGTGTTTGTTTCTGTGTTTGTTTCTGTGTTGTTGGTTGACATACTGTCCTGAACATTGGGTGTAATTTAAATCAGATCTAAAAATATGAATAATATTCAAAATATTTTTACATCTTACTATCTATAATTAATTCATCATGGATGAATCAAAAATAGATAAAACTGAAATCTCAGAACACACACATACACAAAATCCGGAGATTATCAAAAAAATTATATCAAAACTAGATAATCATAATATCCAAGTAAGGGGTGAAGCATTTTATTCACTTTTTCTTAATGAAAATGACATATCAGATATTTTGATTGATGGTTTGAATTCAGAAAGTAACAATGTTAAAGGTTTTTTGTCTCTTGTTTTAGCAAATAGAGGAGATTCTAATGCAATACCACATGTTGAAAGATTGATACAGGATACTAGTAGTATGGTGAGATCTTATGCTATTGGTGCATTGGGACACCTAAATGCTCAGCAATCAATAAATCTCATCAGAAACTGTTTTGATGATAAAAAAATTGAAGTGAGAAAGAATGCAGTTCAAGCATTTTTTAAGATAGGAGGTAAAATTTTTGACAATGAAATTGAAAAACTGAGTGAAAATGCAGATGAAGAATTAATATTTCTACTTAAAAAATATAAAAAAATGTCGAATGGACCGGAAGGGATTTGAACCCTTGACCTCACGCATGCCATGCGCGCATCCTACCAGGCTGAACGACCGGCCCATAGAGAAACCATAATTTATTGACCTTTTAGGATTGCTAAATGAAAAATAATTTAGGTTAGCCTAAGATTCATCACAATATTTTTAACCATAACGAAGCAGATCAACACCTATGGCAATCGACAAAAAAGCTGTTATCACATATGTTCAATTACTAAAAGAAGATTTAGCAGTTTTTAGACTTGTTCCAAATGATGGTGTAATTCCAAATTATGAAGCAGGACAATTCATTACAGTTGGAATGCCAATACAAAGTGAAGATAATAAAATTATTCGGAGAGCATACTCAATTGCTTCACATCCTGAAAATAAAAAGTATATTGAACTAGTAGTCAGATGGGTTAGAAAACCTTTACCCGGTCGTGTAACGACTGCATTATTTAATGCGGGTGAGGGTGATGAAGTTTCCTGGATTCCACCAACTGGCGCTGCATTAAAAATTAATGAGAAGATGGGTGATGACAGCAAGGATCAAAGAAGGATTGTTTGTGTGAGTGGTGGAACAGGTATTGCTCCATTCATGAGCTTTGCTAGACATCTTCATGATTTGGGTGATAAAAGAGAGCTTGTATGCCTTCATGGATCTAGCTATGTTGATGAATTGAGCTATAAAGATGAATTAACAGCGTTAGATCAAGAAAGTTTGGATAGAGGTGCTAACAAATGGAATTTCAAATATAGAGCATCTATTAGTAGACCACAAGAATGGTTCAATAGATCATGGAGTGGTCAAACTGGAAGGGTTGAACAATTTTTAAAACCAACTAGCAGTGGAAAATCTCCTCTTGAGGAGCTTGTTGGAGAAAAGGTTACTCCTGATAACACTATATTTTATGTGTGTGGTTGGCAAGGAACAGTTGATGGTGTTTTGGATTACGTAAGACCAAAGGGATTTTTATTAGAAAAAGAAAAAGACAAAAAAGGAAACTTTTCTGTTAAATTCGAATCTTATGGATAAATAGATAAAAAATAATACTGTTTACTCTGATTATTTTATGGGGACGTGGGTTAGCTTGGTATACTGCCAGCATCGGGTGCTGGAGATCATGGGTTCAAATCCCATAACCCCTTCAAAAATCAATCATTGAAATATGACCACTACTAAACATACACATTGAGTATTGCAATATATCTTGCACATTTGAATCCAGTTACAAATGCTCATGTGGAAATTATTGATGAGTTAAAACAAGAAAATAAAGTCGTTGTAATGCCTGTACGTTTTTTAAAAGAAAAACAGGAAATTAATACTAAAAGTTTTCCATTTAATTTTGAAATAAGAAAAAAAATGATTGAATCAGTATTTGGTGACTCTGTAAGCGTTTCATCAAACTATTCTTTTCATGCTCCTTTTAAAAAATACTTTCCACCATTAATTTCTCCAAAATCATGGTCATTAAAAAAACAAATTTTACAAGGAATTGAAAGTGATTATTTTACATATACAGGAGATAAAGCTGAAGGTCTTATGCTCAAACTATACAGATTAAATCCAAAGGTTGGGATTAGAAAATCCATCTCTGCAAAAGATGTAAAAAATCAGATATACGCAGCAGTTCAAAATAATGATATGGAATGGAAAAAATCTGTTCCTGAGAATATTGCCCAAATAATTAGTGAAAATTGGGATATAATCACAAAATTTGCTTCCGGAGAAGATATGACTACTAGAGTAGTAGGCATGAAATTTCCAAAAGATGGTTATAATTCAAAATAGATTAATTATAGATCATTTTTCAAATTTTTGTGAAATTTTTGTTTTCTAAGTATGTATGGTTTGATGGTAAGTTTGTACTTACAAATAAAGCTAAAGTCCCGGTGACAACACATGCTATACATTATGGAACATCAATATTTGAAGGAGTTAGAGCTTATTGGAATTCAGAAAATTTACATATTTTTAGATTAAAAGAACATGTTAAACGGTTTAGAAATTCAGGAAAATTTTATGATATCGCACTAAATTTTTCAGATAAACAAATTGAAAATGCAATAATAAATTTATGTAAAAAAAATAAAATCAAAAAATCGTGTTACATTAGACCATTTTATTTTGTTGGTGATTATGGGATTAATTTGTATGTTACAAAAAAAGCACCGACACATGTATCTATATTTAGTTTTCATTTCGGTGATTTATTTAACAAGAAAGGTATCACTGCAACTATATCAAAGTGGAGAAAATTTAGTGACAGGTCAACTCCCACACAGGCAAAGATGGGAGGGAATTATCTAAATTCTATTTTGGCAACACAAGATGCTAAACAAAAAGGGTTTGATGAAGCAATTCTTTTAGATCAACATGGAAATGTAAGTGAAGCTCCTGGTGAAAACATATTTCTAGTAAAAAATAATCAAGTGATTACTCCACCATTAAGTTCCTCAGCACTTGATGGGATTACACGAAAATCAATTATTACTATATTAAAGGATATGAATATCAAAATAGTAATAAGAAAAATTAGAAAAAATGAATTGAATTTAGCTGATGAGGTTTTTCTTTCTGGTACTGCTGCAGAAATTACACCAGTTATTAAAATAAATAAGAGAAAAATTGGCGCTGGAAAAGTTGGAAACATTACTAAATTGTTAATGACTACTTATTCAAACATCGTAATGAATAAAAACAAAAAATACTCTAAATGGTTAACTAGGGTGTATTGATTGAAAATTGTTCAAATAGGTACTGGTGGTTGGGGTAAGAATCATTGCAGAGTTCTTTCAGAACTTGGTGTTCTTTCTGCAGTTTGTGATAAAGACCTGCACCTTGCGGAAGAATTTGGAAAAAAATATTCTGTTAATTTTTATAATTCACTTGAAACATTATTAGAAAAAGAAGAATTTGATGCTGCGTTTATCTGTACACCAACAATCACACATGCAGATATAGCCACAAAATTAATCGAGAGTAAAAAACATGTTTTTGTCGAAAAACCCCTCACGTATTTATCCGATGATGGTAAAAAACTTGTAGATATGGCTAATAAAAATAATGTAGTTCTAACATGTGGTTATATTGAAAGATTCAACCCTGCTGTTTCTACGGTAAAAGATTTTCTTACCTCAAAAAAATATGGTGATTTGATTAGACTTGAATTTTACCGAGAGCATAGAATGCCACAGCATATCAAAGATGTTGGCATCATTTATGATACTGCGGTGCATGATATTGATACCGCGATGTGGTTGTTTGGTAAAACACCAGAAGTTGTTTTTGCTATAGCAGGTAAAATTAATCATGAGCACGAAGATTTTGCTACAATAATGCTTGGCTTCAAAGACAACAAAACTGCTACCATCTCTTCTAATTGGATAACTCCAACACGTGTGAGAAATTTTAATGCTGTTTGTACTGATGGAAGAATATTTTCTGATTTCATCACTCAAGAAATTAGAATTGAGACAGATCATGGTACTGAAAATCCAAAAAATGAAAAAACAGAGCCATTATTATTGGAGATAAAAAATTTTCTGGGTGCAATAGAAACTAAAAATGATATTAAAGTGAAGGCAGAACAAGCTGTTAATGTCACAAAAATTGCTGAAGCTGCACTTCTATCTAGTAAAAAAGGGATACCCATTTATCTTGATATAAAATGAACAGAGAAATATTAGAAATACTTGCATGTCCTATAGACAAATTTCATCCACTAGATCTTTTTGAATGTAAAACTGAAATTGAAAAAATAGTAGAAGGAGTGTTATACTGTAAAAAATGTTTGAGGTTTTTCCCTATAATAGATGAAATTCCAATCATGTTACCAGATGATCTGAGAGATAAAAAACGTGATCTTGAATTTCTACAAACATACGTTAAACAATTACCGCAAAAAATAGTTAAGGAAGCACTACCATGGCACTTGTGAGGAATTTTGGTTTCTAACTATATTTCTGATAAAGCTAAGATTGGTAAAAATGTAAAGATCTGGCATTTTGCTTATGTTGGAGATAATGTTGAGATTGGAAATGATGTCAAGATTGGCTCCTTAGCACATGTTGATTATAATGTAAAAATTGGAGATAATACGCTCATTGAGGGACTAGTGTACATTCCACCACTCACTAGAATTGGAAAAAATGTCTTCATTGGACCAAATGCCACATTAACAAATGATCCATATCCTCCTAGTGAAAAATTAATCGGTGTAACAATTGAGGATAATGTCATCATTGGTGGTAATGCAGTCATAAAAGCTGGTGTTACTATTGGTAAAAATAGTGTAGTTGCAATGGGAGCAGTCGTTACCAATGATGTTCCTCCTGATACAGTAGTTGTTGGTGTACCTGCAAAAACAAAATACTCACGACAAGAATATGATAAAAAGCAGAGTGAGTGGAAAAATACTTGAAGTTCTTATCTAAGATTTTAGTTGTGACCTAAATATCCAATTTTTAATTTTTGTAAGTATCAAAACCCAGATAAATATCAAAAATAGAGCAAGCGATATTTTTACAATAGAGGTTATTTTTGGATCAACATCTACAGGAAATGAAATTGGTCCAATGAATATAACCATTAAACCACCACCCACCAAAATTAAAATCCACATAGAAAATATGAAAGCATAAATTTTTACTGATATCAAATTTTTACCTCCATAAAAAATGCTGTTATCACTGCTAAAATTCCACAAAATATTGATAGTTTGAAAATTTCAGTACCAATTTGTTTTTCTGATAACGGTAGTTTTGCAACAATTAGTCTTACAAGAGTAATAGGTGCAGTTTTATCATCAGTAGTTTTTAATTTAAAATCATCAGTATGTAAAACTGGATTTTTAATTTCCCTATGCTCAACAATTTTTTTAACACTAGTAAGAAATAAGAAAGAATTGATTACTGCTGGTAAAATTGCAATTGCAGAAATTACTTCTACATGACCTACTATGGCAATCACACCATATGTTGAACCTAATACCAATGCACCTGAATCTCCAGGAAATATTTTACTTGGAATTTTATGATATTTATAAAATCCAAGAGAGGCAAAAGCCAAACATAAACTTGCTATTCCAATTTCATAATTTTGCATAATAAATAATGAAATTGCTAATGCAAAACTTGCTATTGTAACAACACCACTAGCTACACCGTTAAGAACATCAATGGAGTTAATTGTATTTCCAGTAATGGGAATCATAAAAACTACTAACGCCAAATATAACGATGGTATTTGAACTGAACCAAATAATGGGAAACTTAAGTTTGAATCATATGCTCCCAACAAAAGTATTGGGGCTGCACAAAATGCTAATGCTAAAGGCTTGAACCAACCTCCCATTACTTTTCTATCATCTACTAATCCAACACAAAATCCCAAAATAGACACAATGATCACAGCCAAAATCTCTGAAATTGGGAAAAAGGCATACAAGGCGATTTCTGCTGCAACAAGTCCAATAACTATAGGAATACCTCCAGGCCTTGGAATCATAACATCGCCTTTTTTGTTTACGTCCTTTACCGTCAGATTTCTGCTTGCTAATGCTTTAATGAAAATCGGGGTTAAGCCATATACTGAAAAAAAAGCAATCGATGAGACGATTATAGCTGTGATTATTTGTTCTTGCAATTATCTTACCTTTTCTATCTGTGACTTGATACTTTTTGCAATAGTCATACCAATTTTATCTATTACTGCTAATTTATCAAGTGAAATATCTCTCAAAGATTGACGATCTATTAGCTTTTCATGGTACAAAATTTTTGCACGTACACGTCCTACATTTTTGATTTCTACTAATTCAAGGTATTTTTCTGGAACTCCGTATCTAATTCGCTTTCTAATAATATCTAATTCATCAACAAGAATTTGATTTTTCCAATATCTAGCAATTTCTCTAAAAGCATATACTAATTGCATGGAATTTTGCTGTATATAGTAAATATCACCTGGCTCAGCATCAAAATTTTTAGACATATCAGAAAAAGTCATGGCATCAATCCAATAATGAAGAATTAGCAGACTCTTAAAACAATCATCTTCTTGGAACTTTTGTCCCGTGTATAATTTTTCATGTTCATTTTTGATTATGATTTCATTCATCTCATATGGGATTTGTGGGTAAAATTCAGGAAGATTAGTAATCATATGTAATATACCAAATGTATGTTTAGCACCTTTAACATAATGTTCAATGTAACCAGTTATTTCGAATGCGGTTTTGGGATCCAATCTTAACCAGAAAACTTTCTCGCCAAATGGTGTAGGTTTGAAACTATCTTCCCCTGTAATTATATCATATTCTTTTAATTTTTCTAGTTGAGATGAAATTTTTTTTTCTAAATTATCATCATCGTTGATTTGATAACCACCAAAAGTGTGAGAAAAGAATTTGTTAATTTTTTCTTGTGATACTGCATCAAAAACAGATGATGTTTTGATAAAACTTAGTAAGTGTATTCTTAGTGAACTATCTTCTTCAAGTATTTGCGATTCTAATGGTTCTGGTTCACCATCTACATAATGCTCTATGAACGAATAAGGATCTCCTTTTGCGATAATTATTGATTCGCCCTCATCATCATATTGTGGTCTTCCAGCTCTTCCACACATTTGCTTGTATTCTAAAACACTAATTTTGTTTAAACCGTTTTGTGTATATCTCTGTACACTTGGTATAATAACTCTACGAGCGGGAAGATTTACACCGGCAGCCAAGGTTGGAGTTGCAGTTAATAATTTTATATGACCATTTCTAAATTCAGTTTCAACTATTGTGCGACATCTTTGGTCAAGTCCTGCATGATGGAATGCTGTACCATTTTTTACAGTATCTGCTAATTTTTTAATTAATTTTGTTTCATCTTCATTATCTTTTGGGAGAATTTTCTTTGATATTTTTTGTAATTCTTTCCTTTGATTCTCTACCAACGTTTTTGCAACATCTATTCCTGCCTCAGTTGCAGTAGCAACTGAACTTTTTCTTGTCATAGCAAATATCAAACACTGATCTCCATTTTCTATTGTGTCCAATCCTAAACCAATTGCCGGTTTAGTATGTCTAGATTCTCTTTTTTCATTGAGATTTCCTTCAGAATATTCACTATCTTGACTAGTCATAATAGTATGATTCGAATATACTGCTTCAATCAATGGTACGGGTCGCCATTCACTCTCAACCAGCTCACATTTCAACCATTCTGCAAGTTCGTTACTGTTTGATATCGTTGCACTTAGTCCAATAATCTTTGGTGGAATTTTTCCTAAGAATCCTGTTCTAAGTCTGGTTAGAATCATTTCCAATGTTGGGCCTCTTGTAGAATCACCGATTAGATGAATTTCATCAGAAATTACTAATCCTATTTCATAAATCCAATCTCTTTCAAATGCCATATTTGCATCCATGGTTTCATTTGTAAGAATAATTACATCTGCATCGTCTAATTTGTTATCAGTTGAATTAGAATCTCCAGTTGAAATAGCCACTTTTATTTTACGACCCAGATCAAGTTTTTCTAATTTTTTAAATTCTTCAAATTTTTCACTAGCTAGTGCACGTAAAGGACTTAGATAGACAACTTTAGTTTTATGTTTTGAAATATGTGAAAGTATAGCTAATATTGCAATTAGTGTTTTTCCACTTGCAGTGGGTACTGAAACTAGGAAACTTTTTTTATCATCAAATAGTCCAGTCTTGACGGCATCTTCTTGTGGCGGATAAAGTTCTGTATACCCCTGCTCAAGTAAAAAATCAATTGATTTTTTTGGTAAGTTAAGTTCAGAAATATTCATACCCGGTTATAGTAACCAGGTTTAGATTCATAAATAGTGTTTTCACGAATCATTTTTCTAAGATAATTTTTGGCTCCTTCTTCATCAAATTTCTCTGATTTTACAAGATGGTCTATGAATAGTCGTTCTTCTACTGGTGTTTTTTGTTCACCCTCTAAATCCTTTAAAATGTCCATAAATGCCTGAATTCTTGAAATCTCACTACGAGGACGCCCCTGTAATACACCAAGATCAACTTTGCCAGTATTAACATCTATTCCCGTTTCATGTAACATTGATTCCATCAGGAAAACTGCTCTTTCTGCGTCTTCTTTGTCTACTTGATTTTTTAGTAAGAGTCTTGCACGTGCAGTCGCCAATCTTACCAATCCTTCTAATTGTCTAGGAGTTACTGTTAGCATATCTTCTGACTCAACATTTCTCATCTTGAGATAATATTCTAATATTGTATTTTCGGCATCTGGTGTTAGGGTAGGCTCTTTCCGTTTTGCATATGATAGATATTTTGTAAGTATATCAATATCTATGAGTGATTTAGTATCTGTTCTATCTTGACCATGTAGATCTATAATGTGTTTAGCAATTTCCCTATCTTTTACTTGTGATGGGATATCTCTTACAATAAAAATTAAATCAAATCTTGTAAGAAGTGGAATAGGGAGGTTTACATTTTCATGTATGTTTTTAAATTGATCATATTTTCCAAACATTGGGTTTGCTGCTGCAAGAATTGATGTTCTTGCATTAAGTGTAGCTACTATACCACCCTTTGCTATACTTGCAGACTGTTGTTCCATCACTTCATGCAAAGCACTTCTATCTTCTGCTCTCATTTTATCAAATTCGTCAATACAAACCAAACCTTGATCACCAAGTACCACAGCGCCAGCTTCCAACATGAAAATTCCAGTACTATCACGTACAACAGCGGCGGTAAGACCTGCAGCTGTTGAACCTCTGCCAGATGTATATAATCCTCTAGGAGCAATTCTTGAACAGAATTTCAGCATCTCACTTTTTGCAGTACCTGGATCTCCAACAAGGAAAATATTGATATCTCCTCTAATCTTACTCCCATCAGTTAATAGCCGTTGATTAGAACCAACTATCAGTAAAAGAATTGCTTCTTTAATTATCTCATGCCCTTTAATATGAGGAGCGAATGAATTTATTAATCGTGTATAAATATCCTGATTTTTTGCCAGAGATTTAACTATCTTTTCTTCTTCGACAGATATTTCTTCTCTCTCTGACCGTCTTGAACTTTTTACTCCCCTACCTCCAATGAATTCAACGTTGTTACCATCTATTCGTAATCTGTAAAGAGCACTCTCGTTTTTACTAACACCCGATATACGTTCCTGTTCAATTCTGACGATACCAGTTAGAATGATTCTATCTCCAGGACGTGCGTTATCTACTAAATCTTGTTTTATACTAACATCAATGTAATGAGGAAGTTGTCCTGGTGGCAAATCTTCAGGTAATTCTTGTAAACGGACAATTTGAAAATCAATAAATCTACTTGATTCTGGTACTATACCCAAATTCTTGTGCCTACAATTAGGTGTTGAACATTGTACAGGTGAGTCTAAGCTTATTCCTTGGAACAGGTTTACAACTGTAATATGCTCCTCTGGACAAATGAAAGTTAGTTCTTGTGCCAATGGTTTTACTTCGGATGATCTTACTACCATACCTGAAACACTTGTCATTTTACTTATGACATCAGCTTTGATTTGACGTAGGCTTCTTTGTACAGGATAATTTGCTATGCGTGCACGTATTACCTTTTTAATCTTCTCTGAGTATTGTGGAAAACGTTCATGCAGAATCTCCCCAATGGCTTTTGAGAACGCTTTTAGGATGTCATCTGGACGTTCATTAAATTTTGATTCAATATCTGGATATGATACAAGATCATTATAGTCAATCGTAATGTGTGTCATATGTTTAGACATCATTTGATCAATTTGTTCAACATATGAAAAAGATCCAGTAGTATCTTTGAATTGTGTTAAAAATTCCTTCACTTGATCTGACATTGCTGATTTTGTTTGTGATTCTGCAGTCATTTTTTATCACCAACTATTTTTTTGGAAAATTTTGTACTAATTTTATATATTTGATTAAAAAATTCACGTTCTTCTATTGATAATTTCTGTGATATATCATGAGTTAATTTTGATGAATCTGCTAGATGAACTATCTTACCCTGCCTTTTTCTTAGCAAAGTGTTAAGCATGCTTTCTACTTTATCATAATCATTTTCAGATAATCTTTTCATATATGATTTAAGTTTGATATAGAAATAATCATCCAAGGTTGAAAGATCAAATTCACCTTGAACCTTTTCTTTCACAATAGATTGTTTTAATTCACTGAACATATCTTCGTCTTTAATTTCCACATGCTTGGCTGAATGTAATATATCTGCAATCCATCTAGGAATGTTAATGATCTCACCCTGTTTACCTTCAATAGTTATGTCTGAAATATCTATTTTCAAATCTCTGTTAAATTCAACTTTCACATCATGTAGATCATTACCTATAGAATGAACACGTACAAGATTTTGTATATCCAACATTTATGGATCTTCGTTGAGGAATTTAATGGGTGCGATCGATCAAATGAATTTACAAACAGCTTTGATCATTTGATCCTCTAACCCATTTATTAATAAGATATGACTGCTTGAGATATGAAAATGCAGTCAAACGTGATGTGGACAGAAAAATATAGACCGCAGAAAATATCTGAGCTTATAAACCAAAAAGAAACTATTGGTAGTCTAAATTCAATGCTAAAAAATCAACCGGAATTACCTCATCTTTTATTCTCGGGTTCAGCAGGAGTTGGTAAAACTACAATTTCACTTTGTATATGTAAAGAAATCTTGGGTGAATATTGGAAGAACTATACTCTGGAGCTAAATGCATCTGATGAAAGAGGAATTAACATGGTCAGAGAACGTGTAAAAAAATTCTCTAGGTTTGCTGGATTAGATACAAAAATTCCATACAAAATAATAATTCTTGATGAAGCGGATGAAATGACATCTGATGCACAAACTGCGCTTAGACGTATTATTGAAGATACGGCTAAATTTTGTAGATTTATTTTAATTGCAAATAATTTATCTAAAATAATTGAACCTATCCAAAGTAGATGTGTTGTATTCAAATTTACTAAGGTTTCTGAAAAAGATATTTTATTACACTTAAAACAAATTGGGAAAAATGAAAAGATCAAAATGGATGAAAAAGGTCTGGGGGCTATATCTGCTTATGCTGATGGTGATTTACGACATGCAATAAATATACTTCAAGCATCAGCAAGTACGGGAAATGTTACTGTTGATAGTGTAAAATCAGTAATTGGATTAACTAAAACAAACGATGTCCAGAATATTTTAAAAATGGCGATTGATGGAAAGTTTTCTGAATCAAGAGAAAAAATGATAGAATTGATCAAAGTTTATGGTATGTCTGAATCAGACTTTTTAAAATATATTAATCAAGCAATTTTTAATTTAAAAAATGACAACATGGCAGAGATGTCAGAAATCACTGCAAAATATGATTATAGAATATTGGCTGGTGCTAATCCTGAAATTCAACTATCAGCTTTATTGGCTGAATTAACAAAATTTAGCAAAAAATAACGCAGAGAGAGGGATTTGAACCCCCGCGTTCTTGCGAACACAGGCTCTCAAGGCCCGCGCCCTACCAGGCTAGGCGACCTCTGCAAAAATTGATAATATTAACTAATTAAAATCTGTTTTAAAAAATAAAAAATAGATTAGAAATTACTTTCTAATGTTCTGCGTGTGGATTTGCTCCACCAGAAGCCATAACTTGGAAAGTCCCTGCAGCCTTTTCGTGAAACTCTTGATTTCCTTGGTCCACTAATACTGCTAATGGGGGGCAAACTGATACACATGCCATACACCAAATACAGTCATGTTCTCTTATTGCATCTGCCTTATCTGTGAAATCTAATCGTTCCTCTTTTTCGGTTGTACCT
>Ga0208747_1000164_pt1 | contig 19157 bp, 14 predicted proteins | sample Knorr_S7_td_AAIW_FD_185597 | JGI IMG/M metagenome (GOLD analysis project Ga0208747, IMG submission 185597) | Marine microbial communities from Southern Atlantic Ocean transect - Knorr_S7_td_AAIW_ad_750m_LV_A (SPAdes) (version 2) | ecosystem: Environmental > Aquatic > Marine > Oceanic | place...
CCCACCTGCAAAATCCTGATCAGCAAAAACAAGCCCAGTCGTAATGCCCAGAAAATAACCATCGTTGCGACAATTTGAGTCCTTAAAGTCAGCGCATCAGGACCGCTTCCTACGGTATAAACTGCAAAACCTATCATTGCCAAATAAGCAACGGTCCCAGTGATGTCATAGAATTTTTCTGTTTTTAAAAGAAACGAAGGTAAAAATATCAACCAGTGGATCAAAAATCCGATAGCGACAATGAATATTAAAGCGGGATAACCGAACAAAGTTGGGCCACCTTGCGAACCAGCCCATGCAAAGCATGCTGCAATGGCAATTGAGATTATGGTACCTAAAATATCCCGCATAGCTAAGTCGCCTTATTTATTTTAACAATATTTAATTTTTGTAGGAAGAACGCGAATAAGTAACCTAAATCAATCTCAAACCATCGATTTGCAAAATTTATCTTTCTATGTGCTTTATGGTGATTGTTTTGATAAAGTTCCCCCATAAGAAAGGCAAACAACCACCAAGCAAGTTGGAAGCCAAGGATATTAAATACTTTTTTAAACATTGACATAAAGAGATATTAAGTAATAATCAACACATAATGCAACAATTATTTGAGCGTTTTAATCGTTTTATCGAATATAATTTATTTTATATAACCCAGTGGTGGTTCCCTCCCTCCCAATAAAGAATAATAATTGAATTTTGGCCGCCGCCGTTCAAGCAATTCTTTTTTGGCATTTTTGACCGCTTCTGGGTTATTGTAAAAATCAACTGCCGTACCGGCAATGGTTTTGGCGGCATTCATCATCCCTTTCATGCCAATGCCCATACCCGCCGACAGCCACGGCCTGCCGTGGGCACCATCCAACTCACATCACCCACACGGTGGTGCCTTTACCTTTGGTGAATTTATAGGACTGATCTTCACCGGCGGAGGAAATTTCTTTATCTGGTCTCCGGAGTCTTTTGTAAATCTGCTCTGCAAAAATTTTCTCCTTATTTGTGTACTTTACCCCACCAATAGCTAACAAGTTATTTTCGAAATTTACACACATTGCATTTTTCCCCAGAAGGAGTTCATTTTGAACATGCCGTGAACGATCTGATATGTAATAAAGGCCACAGCACCTGTAGCCAAAACGAATGAAATAATGAAAATTTTATTCATTTAATCCAACTTCAATTTTGAAAGCTTATTTAAATCTTCTCCGCCTTCAAAGGGAATAAACATGAATGAATATTCATATTTATCTGAGTTCAATAAATAATGATTGTGGGGTTTGGCGCCCCAACTGTTGTCACCGCCTACACCCATTTGTTTATAATCGATGAGCCAATCCACATGATCTTTGGGTTTAATATCTAACTTCCCATGCTTTTGACTTTTTGGCACGTGGTCCAAATCGGAATAGGGGTATTGATGAACACTGCCGTCAAAAGTGGGTAGTCCCTTTGCCATGAGGCCCACTTTTCCGTTGGATAAAGCCATCCAGCGTATATCTGTTTTATTCCCCGTTTCCTGAGGACGGACATACCGATACGATTGATCCCATACCGATCCCGAATAATGACCAATGGCCGCAGAAGTTTTACGGTCCCAGTAGGATTCCTGGGGTCCACGTCCAAACCATTCTACCTTTTTAAAACTACTGGGCATATCAAATTTCATGCCAAATCTTGGCATTTCAGAATGCAGTGAATCCTCAATTTCAATTTTTTGTTTCACTTTAATTGCACCATTCCCATATACATGATATGTGGATGTGAGTGTGGTGCTGCTGAGTGAATCCAAATTGATTATTATAATTTCTGCCGTATTATTTTTGAGGGATCCATATAGTATTTTGGTTTTCATTCTTGAACCGGCATATTTCCAAAGTGCTGTCCTTTCCGGCATACCATTCCCCAAATCATTATCCGTAGGGGCTCGCCATAAATGGGCTTCGGCTGGTGATTTTATTAAATCAATTCCATCAACAGAATATTGGCTTAATTGACCCGATTCTCTTGAAAATATTGCTTTGAACCCCTGACCATATATTTCAACCCCCTTATCATTTTTAAAAAGATTTATTGCAGATAGCTCCGATGGATTTGTAATAATCGGTTTTCTGTAAATGGGCAATTTAAATTGTTCCCAGGCAACCAAATGCCCTTTGGGAATTAATGGTTTTTTATATTTTGTTTTCACTTGAATGGTTAAAAAATACTCAACACCTGGTTTCGGCCGAATGCTGGACAGATTAAATATCAATGTTCTTGATTCTCCAGGATCAAGGTCTAATGTTCTCATTTTCCCCGAGGAAACATTCACATTATCTCCTTTGATTACCCACGTAAATGTTAATTCACTTAGATCTATAAAATCATACTTATTGGTTACTTTAACTCGGCCGCGCTTTAAATTATTTGCTTGAAACTTTATGGGTTGATATACCTTCTTCACTTCATCAATATGGGGATTCAGACTGCGATCGGCTGTTACCAACCCATTGGCGCAAAAATTGGAATCATTTTCTGCAAACGCTGTGCCAAAATCACCGCCGTAAGCCCAATATTCTTGTCTGGTTGAATCGGTTTGTAAAATAACCTGATCGGCCCAATCCCAGATAAAACCACCCTGAATTGATTTGTATTTTTCAAATGTTTCCCAATAGTCAGCCAGATTCCCCACACTATTTCCCATTGCATGGGCGTATTCACATAAAATTAATGGTCGCTCAGGATTGGTTTCTGCATAAGTTGAAATTTCTTCAATCGTATCATACATGGGGAAGAAAACATCTGTATGGCTTTCTGTCCTTGCCGGCTCATACACAACCGGACGACTGGAGTCTTTTCCTTTTAAATAATTGTAGAGTTTTACAAAGTTTTGTCCGTCGCCGGCCTCATTCCCCATGGACCACATAATAATGGATGGTTGATTTTTATCCCGTTCAAACATCCGTTCACCCCGATCTAAAAATGCGTTTGTCCATGTTGAATCATTGGTAATATGACCATAACTCTCATCATGAAACTGCATTCCATGGGCTTCAATATTTGCTTCATCAATAACATAAAGTCCATATTCATTACAAAGTTCGTACCATCGCTCCTGATTGGGATAATGGGATGTTCTCACTGCATTGATATTATTTTGTTTCATCAACTGAATATCTCGCACCATTGATTCTTTTGTAATGGCTCGCCCCCGAACCGGATCCCATTCATGACGGTTGACGCCTCTAATCATAATAGCTTTCCCGTTCACTAATAAATTGCCATTTTTAACTTCTACTTTTTTAAAGCCAACTTTTTGGGAAATTGCTTCGATTAATCGCCCAGTTGAATCAGAAATAGTTAACCCGAGCGTATATAGATTAGGCTCTTCCGCTGTCCATGACTTTACCTGATTTATCTCAGAATCAAAACGGATAGAATTGGATGAATCAATTGTGGTAACAAAGGTTGAATCATACAGCGCCCGTTTTCTCCTGCTTAAATCCGTTAATTTTGCTCGAATCGCATATGGTTGATTGGGCTCGCCTTTATTCTCTACATCAATATTTAATGATATGATCCCATTTTGAAATGTACTGTCTAATGATGTAATTGCGAAAAAATCTGAAATTCTCGTTTTGGACCGGGCATAGATAAAAACTTCACGTTCAATTCCGCTGACGCGCCATGTATCCTGTCCTTCTAAATAGGACCCATCCGAAAAGCGATAAACGGCTACCGAAACGTTATTTTCTCCAATTTGAACAAAATCAGTAATGTCAAACTCAGCCGGTGTTTTGGATCCTTGGCTATACCCAACGAAATCTCCATTTATCCAAACGTAAAAGGCAGATCGAACACCCCCAAAGTGTAAAAAGATATGACGGCCATCCCAACTATCTGGGATGGTAAATGATTTTCGATAGGACCCAACTGCATTGTAATCATGAGGAACAAATGGTGGATTCGGAGGAAATGGATATTCTTCATCCAAATAGATAGGAACGGACCATCCTTGTAATTCCCAATGCCCCGGCACTATTATTTCTGACCAATCTGAATCATCATAATTCGCCTTATAAAAATTCTCAGGCCGATCATTGGGTTTAGGAGAAAAATTGAATTTCCAATTCCCATTCAAAGATTGAAAATATTGAGATTGCGTTCGATCATTTTGTAACGCCAGCTTTTCTGATTCAAATGGAAAAAAGTGGGCCCTGGCCGGTTCACGGTTTAATCGCAAAATGGTTGGGTCTTCCCATTCTGCTGGTTGGTTTTTATTACATCCGGCCAAAAAGATGACAAGGAAAGTAAAAAATAGAGAACTATATTTATTCATCAGTCTTTAGATAATTCATTAATAATAGTCGCCAAGTTAACCACCAACGTATCAGCATTTTCACGCGTAAATATAATGGGCGGTTTTATTTTGAGGACATTATGGTCCTGTCCATCCGAACTTATTAAAATTCCCGAATCTTTCATTTGGTTCACTACAGTATTTGCTTCTTCTGTTGCCGGAGTAAGTGATTCCAAATCTCTCATTAACTCAACACCAATAAAAAGACCTCGGCCTCGTACATCGCCAATGATTTCATGCTTGGATTTCAGTACTTTTAATTGATCCAATAAATACGTCCCAACATCCAGTGCGTTATCCTGAAGATTTTCCTCCTCAATCACATCCAAAACGGTCTGCCCCACCGCACAAGAAACGGGATTCCCTCCAAATGAATTAAAATATTCCATACCATTATTGAAATTGTCTGCAATCTTTTTGGTCGTCACCACTGCTGATAGCGGATGGCCATTTCCCATGGATTTTCCCATGGTAACAATATCAGGGATTACATCTTCCGTTTGAAATCCCCAAAAATGATTCCCCATCCGACCAAATCCAATTTGAACTTCATCCGAAATGCAGAGACCACCGGCATTTCTAACCAATTCAAATGATTGTTTTAAAAATCCCTCCGGTAAAACTAATTGGCCGCCGCATCCCATAAGTGCTTCCGTAATAAAGGCTGATACCCTTTTATTTTTGTGATGGATTTTCTCAATTGCTTCAACAACCTCTTGAACATATCCTATTGTCGATTCTTCACCACGATATTTCCCTCGATAACTATCCGGCATGGATATTGTATTGATAAAATTGCGAGCGCCTTCGCCACCTGGACCCCCATGTTTATATGGGCTAATTTCAATGAGTGAAGACAGGTTTCCGTGATAAGCGCCGTCCAATACAATTGTTTCTTTACTCTGCGTAAAATGGCGGGCTATTCGCAAAGCCAAATCATTGGCTTCGCTTCCAGAGTTTGTGAAGAAACACACATCCAAACCTGGAGGAAGTTTATCCGTCAATGCCTTGGCATAATTAACAATAGGCTCATCCAAATAGCGCGTATTGGTGTTGAGTCTTTTATATTGACTGTGAGCAGCTTCCACCACTTTTGGATGACAATGACCCACATGTTGAATATTATTCACCGCATCTAGGTATTGTTTCCCATTCGCTTCATAAAGATATTGACCTCCACCACGAATAATATGGAGTGGCTCCGCATAAGATAGACTTAATGATGGGCTCAAATGTTTTTCCCGAAGGGAGCGGATCGAATTTTTATCAAGCATTTACACAGCCAATTAACTTATCTGACCACATCGCCAAATTTTCACTTTTCATTCTATTTAAAAATGCTCTGGCTGGAGATTCAGATACGGATAAATATGTGTTCTCTGGGAAAAGAGATTGTCGATAGGAAGCCATAGTCATTGAAATACATAAACGAAGACACATTAAATAAATGACGGATTTCAATTCATTTTCATTGAGGGGAAATGATTGATGAAAGCCTTTTAATACCTGTGAAATAGCGTGTAGAGGCTTATCTTTATCTAGGGCGACATAGGCCATACAAACCGCTGGCTCTAAGGCCACATATGAATAAATCATGTCACCAAAATCAATGATACCGGTCGTTTTTCCATTTTTATTCACCAGCACATTATAATCATTACCATCGTTATGAATGACCATTTTTCGCAATTGATCATCCAGAGGTAATACACTAATCTCATATTGATTCATAAACCATTCAACCAATATTTTATCTTTGATATTTTTATAATGATGTGTTTTTAAAAAATCAACAAAACATACATCCCATGGAAAAGGCCTTTTTGATGCTGGGTGGTTAAATCCTTTAAGAGCAAAATCAAGTTTCCCCAAAAACACGCCCAATTCGAAAAGGCTATCATTCGATTGATAAACGTCCTTTAAAAATTGGCCATCAACATAATGAAGGAGACGAACCCAATTCGATTCGCCATTCGATTCAATTTGGATAATACCATCACCATTGATGGATGGAATCGCCATTGGCAGTTTCATATTATTATCTGTCGCCGACAAGTGTTTCATGGCCATATTCTGCATATCCAACACATCATATGCCTCAGCTGCATTGGAAATTTTTAATATATATGATTGGTGATTGTCAACAATCTTAAAATTTTGATCTCGATCGCTCACCAAAGATTCAGCGATCCCTTTGATGCCAAAATATTTTAGAGCAATTTGTCCCGCTTCATTTTTTGACAATAATGGTGCAGGTGTATCAAAAACGGAAGTCTTCATCCAACTTGCTTGATTTCAGCACTGGCTCGAACACCCGATTCAATCGCACCATTCATTGAAGCTCTGTATATCGCCGTATGTTCGCCCGCAAAAAAAATCGGTCCTTCCTGTTGGGCTAAAATTTCCCGGAAATCTTTTTGTCCGACACCTGCTACTGAATAGCTTCCCTTTACCCAGGGATCCTCATTCCAATATTTAGTGACACCACCTTCCCAATGGTTCGGTGCTTCGGGCCAAATATCAGCACAAGCTTTTCTACTTACTTCCATTCGATTATGTTCATTCATTCGACCCAATTTCCTTGCATCATCTCCAGATGTGAAAGACAATAGAATTCCCCTTGGCCCTGGTTGATCGATTGAAAAATGGTAAACGCGCCGTAAGGGAGTATCTGTAAAAACGCGCTGCCCAATTGAATCAGGCTCGTCCCAAAACCGACGACGGTATTGCATGGCCACTTTCATGACATGCCCATAAGATTGTTTATCAATGCAATGGGATTTTTTATCTGAAAATCCCGGAGTGATTCTGATTTTTCTAAGAACAGGGAGCGGTAAAGCTAAAACACATTTTATTCCGGTAATGGAATGTTGTTTTCCTTTTTCCACAAAATAAGCAGTTACATTTTCTTCATTAAAATCTAATCGAGTTAAAGGCCGATTATATTTAATCTTTTTTGCTAGTTTTTTTGCGAATGTTTTCGGGAGCTGATCATTCCCTCCAAAGATCCTTCCCTCTTCTGTATTTTCACTGAATGCCGATGTTCTCGAATTGGCCAGTACCATATAAAGCGCTGACATTTTTGATGGGACAGCTGTGGATTCGGTGGCATTGGTATAAGTATATAAATCAATAATATCCTTTGGTGCATTGCCTTCTTTCAGGATTTCTTCTATCGATAAGTTATCTAAAGCTAAAACGTCGGGCGATTGTTCTCCTTTTTCTTTGACAAGGTCAATCCATTGTTGAATATATGGTACTTCTTGGCCAAATAACTGACCACTATTTATCCCTTGATAGGGCAACCTTAGTCTTCCCGATTTCAATCCCTCCATAGATAGATGCTTTCCACGAACGTACGCACCGTCGTATTGTTTTGCAGGTAAAATGGTTAAATTGAATTTTTTACAATAATCACGGACGTAGGTGTCCGTACTATCTACATATTCGGCACCCATTTCAGCATATAGGTGATCTGCAAAAGGATCACGATAAGTCTTCACCCGACCCCCAGGTCGTTTTTGGGCTTCCAGTAAAATGACATTGTAACCGGCATTATCTAACTCATAAGCACAGGATAATCCCGCCAGGCCGGCACCAACAATAATGATACGATTATCATCAGATCCACCTGAAAGAAGTGTGGAAATTGCGAATGGGGATACGGCTGCAGCAGAGACTAGTGATCCTGCTTTTTTAAGAAATAACCGCCGCGTTAATTGATTCTGATTTGATGGGGATGCCATGTTAATTCCTCACATTGGTTTGGTGAACTTAATTCGCCAATGGGCAGAGACAAAAAGGAATTAGTCTAATAATCTCGGTATGGTAAAATATAAAATTGTGCCAGTCACTAATGCTGCGAATCCTTTTAAAAAACCAATATCAGTCGGTATGATACCCGATTCCTGAAGCCAGGATAGCACAGCAAACATGATGCCGAATGAAGATAAATAAAACCAAATGACCTTACGCATTATCCTCCATCAGACCTTCTATTTCGTCAATTGTTTTTGGAATAGGTGGCCCGAGGATTCGATATCCCTCATTTGTAATGATAATATTATCTTCAATTCGAATGCCACCAAAATCACGATAAGAATCCAACTTATCATAATTGATAAAGTCATTATTTTTTTTATCCGCTTTCCATTGATCGATTAGGTGGGGAATAAAATATAATCCTGGTTCCACTGTGAGTACAAAGCCAGGTTCAAGTTCTTTGGCTAACCTCAGATAAGCTAAACCAAATTGATCGCTCCGATCTTTTTTATCGTCGTATCCGACCAGATCTTCTCCTAATCCTTCCATATCATGCACATCCAATCCCATCATATGCCCTAGGCCATGAGGAAAAAATAAGGCATGAGCACCTGTGGCAACGGCATCCTCCACTTTCCCCTTCATTAATCCTAGAGATTTCAATCCTTCTACAGCGATAGAGGCTACTTTTAAGTGAGCATCTTTATAAGATTTTCCTGGTTTGCAATAATTAAATGCTTCGAATTGCATTTCATTAACAATATGGTAAATAGCTTTTTGACGTTTATTAAATTTGCCATTTACTGGAAATGTTCGTGTAATATCGCTGGCATAATGCATGGGTGATTCTGCGCCGGAATCATTCAAAACCAACTGTCCCGATTCTAAAGTATTGTTATATTCATTATTATGTAAAATTTCACCCCGAACAGAAAAAATAACAGGATAGGCCAATCGTCGTCCGTATGATAATGCAAATCCTTCAATTTGCCCAACAATCGTTTGTTCTTTTGCACCAGGACGGGTCAACAACATCGCTAATTTGTGCATTTCTGCTGTAACAACCATTCCCTGATCAATTTCTATAATTTCCTCTTCAGTTTTAATAGATCTTTGACGAATAACCGATTGAATGAGATTTTTTGATGACCCCTTGCCATTAAATAACTGATCTATCAAGTTTTTTTGATCTGCTCGATATTGAGGAAGATAATGAATGGTTTGCTTTTTTGTTTTTAAATGTTTTGAAAGATCTTTATTTGGGCGGAAATGGTTAATGCCTGCAAGACCAGCCATTTCCTTAATGGAAATACGATCACCTTCCCAGACAATCTCATCGACCGTTAAATCATCGCCAAATAATGTTGAGTCACCTGAACCAGTATCCATAACTAAATTGAGGTTGGTGAAATCAAGTCCACAAAAGTAGAGGAAATTGCTATCTTGTCGAAATCGGAGATGGTTCGATGGATAATTCATGGGAACGGGGATATTCCCCGGTAAAAATATTATACCATCTTCTATGGTTTTGGAAAGGGCTTTCCGACGATTTTGATATGTATCAGGGGAAAACATAGTCGCGAATATATGAAGGCAATACCATTTTCTATATGAATTTTTTCATTATGAATTCTAATGATGATAATTTTATCCATATTATATATTCACATAAACATTCATAATGTGTATTATTAGTACACATACGCTATTTGCGTTGAAGATGAAATCAAATATTGTGCTATATAGTATGTCACTAATGCGAGGGTATTACCATATTTAAAACGCCGCATAAACCGTTGGTATGCCAATATTGAATCAGATACACAAAATATGAATGTTCCTGATCCGATTAATAATCCAAATGTATTTTTTCCTGATAGCCAAATACCCATCCCCTGCCAGACCATCAATAGTATAATAGACATATATGCCCCGACCGGAATTATAAGTTTGCCAAGGTTGGGCTTTATCATTCGAAATAACCAAATCGCAAATCCAATAAAAGGCAGCAAGGGTAAAATATCCCAATCCATTCCATTATAACTAATAAATGCTGTAAAATAAAAAATATGGCCGACAAGAAAAGTTGCCAAACCCAACTCAAATTTATACCATGGTTTTAAAAGCATAATGTCACCCAACAGAGAAAATATTAACCCCCAAAATATAAAAAATAAAAATCCTTCCAGTTCAATCCCGCTAGTAAACAGTATTGATATTATCAGAATCATTGTTAACGGTTTAAAAATAATAGAAATAACATTGTGATGGTTATAATCCGCCCACAGGTGAATCGTAGCAGAAATGATGATGCCCAGTGTTAACAAAACTATTTAATGGAACTTTTTTGTTTTATCATGTGTTAAATCTACGAAACCTGGGAGGGAGTGCCGTAAGGCATTCCCTCTTTTTTTTAACAAACAGAATCCTTTTATGGATTCAAAACAAAAAGGAGCACGCCATGCGCCTAAATAAAAAAGACGGATTCACACTTGGATTCGTACTCATCGCAGCGTTTGCTGTAATACTGAATGGATTATTAAAACACCAACCGGACAATCCGATTGAACTGGCAGAATCAAGTTCCATGGAAGATACATATCCATACCCATTGGATATTAAATCTTCTAATATTGGAATTACGTTGGAGGACAATCATGGTTTGATATCAGTGGACAAACCAACTCCCACATCCTTCACTGAAGCATTTGCTGAAGCACGAAATTCAAAAGGACCTGGCGCCATTTTTGAATGGAACGGACAATCCTACACCACCAGTTTTGCTGAAGAGATTGTAAAGCCGGGTGAAAAATTAGACTCAACCCAGATTAACATCGTATTGAATAAAATACCTGAGAAATAAGTTAATACCATATAGAGGGGCAAAATTTTGCCCCTCTATAAAATCCAACCTTTATCTATTATATTATATACAATTAGAACCACCACCAAACCAAATATAGTTATAATCGTGATAATGATAGTATTCCCTGATATTTTTTTCATCACTATAGAGGCCATGTTAAATAAACTTGTAATTGTTGGCCTTGAGGAATAACCCCAACAACTAGAGAAGTGGATTGTTTGTAAACCTGTCCAAACCCTCGTCCAACAGCCATTCCCAAGACAGCCCCAAAAATAACATCACTTAAATAATGTTCATTGTCATGAATCCGGCTCAAGCCTGTAACACCTGCCAATATATAGGCAGGAATTCCGATTTTTGACCCATAGATTTCCTGAGCAATGGTTGCGGTTAAAAAACTATTGGATGTATGTCCCGATGGAAACGACCTTTTATTTTTCCCATTTGGTCTATTCCGACCTACACCGAATTTTAATCCGTATGTCAATAACCCATTTGCTACAAATGCAGTGCTTACATATCTTAATTTTTCATTATTATTCTCGGATGTTGCCAATACCCCCCAAAGTAATAATTCCCCACCGATTCCCCAATAATCACCAAAAACTGCCATTTGATGAGGCATGAGTCCATTCTTTTGTGCATAGTCATTGAAGGCGTCATCATATTTATATGCAATTCCCGTACCGATTATGCCGCTGATCAAAAGCCATTGGTTCGTACTATTTGATACTGTTTCCGTAAGGCCATTCTTAAAATAAACGGTCGAACTTGATTGGCCTGCCAAAAATGAACATAAGATTAGAATAATTGATATATACCGCATCGTTGATTTTCCCACACCGGAAATTAACCAAAACTTATAGCATTACCCTTCTACTTTCACTTATGACATCAAACCAAAATTCAATAAGTTTCATCCTCTTTTAAACCGATAAAATTATAATGAACACACATCCATTACGAGAATTAATTAAAAATGCCGAATTACTGTCTGGAATCGCCCAATCATATGGAACACCTACTTATATCTATGTGAAAGGCCAAATTGAGCACAACGTAAATCGATTAAAAAATACCCTCGCCACTTATTTCAATAAATCTCATATCTGTTATGCCGTCAAAGCGAATAGCAATCCACACCTTTTGAGATTGATGAAATCAGTTCACCCTACGTTGGGCGGTGATTGTTCCAGTCCGGGAGAAATATATGCAGCTGAATTATCTGGTATCGATCCAAAAGATTCCATTTATACGGGCAATTATGAATCCAATAGTGATATAACCATCGCACTGGAAAAAGGAGTATATCTTAATTTGGATGATGAAACTTCATTCGATCGTCTATTAAGTGTCGGAATGCCGAAACGCATCTCCTTTAGACTTAACCCTGGATTTGGAAAAGGAACCTATTCACAAATCACCACCGCAGGAGAAAATGCAAAATTTGGCATTCCGGCAGAAAAAATAATCAATGCCTATCAAAAAGCACAGGATGCCGGCATTAGACGATTCGGACTACAATGCATGGCCGGTTCGGGGAATCTGGATGAAGATTACTGGGTGGAATTACTCACAGCCATTTTTTACCATACAAAAAAGATTGAATCTAAATTGGGTATTGCTTTTGATTTTATCAGTATCGGTGGCGGATTAGGAATCCCTTATAAAGATGAAGATACGCCTCTTGATTATGATCGTCTTTTTTCCAAACTATCAAATTTAATGTATCACAATTATCCTGATAAACCATCGGCCCCAGCCCTGTGGGTTGAACCGGGAAAATCATTCATTGGAGATGCCGGGTTTATCCTTTCGCGGGTGACAGGGCTCAAGGAAAGTTATAAAAATTTTGTTGGCATAGATGCAGGCATGGAAACGTTAATGCGGCCCGCCCTATATGGCGCCTATCATCGAATGTTCAAAGTGGGTGAACATGGTATGAACAATGGATCCTACGATTTTACAGGTCCCATTTGTGAGAATACAGATCGTATAGCCATCGCAAGAGAATTTCCTAAAGTGAAAGAAGATGATCTCATCGCTATCATGGATGCAGGTGCCTATGGATATGCCATGTCTCATAATTTTAACACGCGTCCTCGTGCGGCAGAAGTTTTACTGGATGGGAATGCCCACCGTTTGATCCGAAAACGCGAAACAATTGAAGATATTTTTTCCGGGTGTAATGTTTAATCGCTTACCCATTTATATTTTCTTCTATTCAATTGGAATAACTCAAGATATTCCCAAAAGTATTCACCAAATTGAACTTGAGTACAACAATACTTATTATCTTGAACCGGCCTTTAAACCATCAACTGGACCGGCAGGTCCTCTTCAGTCCCGAAGTAAAACACTGACAAAAACCGTATTTGGATATCATCCTTATTGGCAGGGAACCAAATGGCAGGATTATAACTATGACCTCCTTTCGACCATCGCCTATTTTTCTGCAGAGGCCAATGGATCAGGTGAACTGACAAACCTCCATGGATGGCCAGCCACTGACTTGATTAATAAAGCACACGAAAATGGTGTGGAAGTGGTTCTTACGGTTACGCTATTTAATAAAACAGATTTAGAAACATTACTCAGTAATGAGAACAATAGAACCACTTTAATCAATAGCCTTGTGAATCAGGTTAAAAGCGCAAATGGAGACGGTGTTAATATCGATTTTGAAGTTTTCCCTGCTTCTCAAAAATCCAATCTCGTTACCTTTGTTAAAGATTTAAGGACAGCGCTACGAAATGAAATTTCACATGCACAAGTCACATTGGCCACCCCGGCTGTAGACTGGAGCAGTGCCTGGGATTTTAATGCTTTGGCAAACGCCAGTGATGGTTTATTTATTATGGGATATGACTACCATTGGAAAGGCAGTTCCACCACGGGTGCGGTGGCACCCTTAAAAGGCGGTTCATATAATATAACTAACACGGTGAATACATATCTTTCTGCCACAGGTAATAATGCAGATAAAATAATTTTGGGATGCCCTTATTACGGCATCCAGTGGCCCGCAAGTTCTAGTGACAAAGGTGCAAATACGACTGACAATGGCAGTGCCGTTCTTTATAATGATGCAGAATCAAAAGCGCTGTCCTATGGGAAAATATGGGATAGTGATTCTGAAACCCCCTGGTATAGATACCAAAATAATGGGTGGTACCAAACCTGGTATGATGACAGCCTTTCATTATCAAACAAATATGATTTTGCCATTTCAAAAAACTTAGGTGGTGTAGGCATGTGGGCTCTCGGTTATGATAGTGGGTATGATCAACTTTGGAATGCATTAAAAACAAAGTTAGCTGAAAAAACCGCCCCTTCTACTCCTATTAACATATCAGTTACGAATATGGGGATGGGGATTGTAGCCATTGATTTTACCGGTTCTCAATCAGCCACATCATTTCAAATACAACGGGTTTTTCACAATTCCACCCAAACAAAAGATTTAGGTACTTTTACCGCTTCACCTTCACCCATTTTACTACAAAGCTTAAGCCCAGACGAACCCTATTATATAAAAGTCCGCGCCATAAATGACTATGGGAATAGTGATTATACTGAAGTGTTGGGTGTGGTCTCCTCATCCAGTATGCCCAAAGTGTTAATTGTGAACGGATTTGATCGGGTAACAGGAACAAATAATACCTTTGATTTTATCCGTCAACATGGCGATGCAATTCATCAAAGCAGCTATCTTTTTGACTCTGCAAATAATGAAGCTATTATTTCAGGCAAGATTATTTTAACCGATTATTCCATTGTGGATTGGATTTTGGGTGAAGAGGGTACCGCCACATCTACTTTTTCAGAAAAAGAACAGTCAATTCTAAAAGTATTTCTTAAAAGTGGCGGACGGTTATTTGTGTCCGGCTCAGAAATTGGTTATGACCTTTCAGAAAAAGGCAATGTTCCTGATCAACTTTTTTATGATAAATTTTTAAAGGCGGAATATTTAACTGACGCCGCCGCCGGCAAGCAAGGCACCTATGACGCAACCGGGGTCTCGGGCACTTTCATGGATGATATTTCCTTTTCTTTCGATAATGGATCTAATGGGACTTATGATGTTGATTGGCCGGACGGTATAAAACCTGTTAGTAATGCTGAGACCATTTTAAAATTTGATAATGTAGATTATGAATCAAGCGGTGGTGCTGGTGTTGCCTTTTTAGGAGGATTTGATGGTAGCCCAATTTCAGGTGGATTGGTTTATTTAAGTGTGGGGTTTGAAACCATTTATCCTGATGAAAAAAGAGAAGAGATAATGGCAAGAATTTTGGAATTTTTAGATGGACCCATTGCTGCAGTTGGGAATGAAATCAATACAATTCCTAAAAAACTCAATATATCATCTCTATATCCAAATCCATTTAACAAATCTATATCTATTGAATTTCAGGTGTTTGATCATTCGACTGCAGCTTTTTTAACAATTACAAATATCATGGGTAGAGAAATTGTCAAATTATCTATCCAGCCATTAGCGGCCAAAATACAAAAGTTTAATTGGAATGGATTGTTCTCCAATGGCTTACAGGCACCATCCGGTATTTATATTGCCAAACTTTCCCAGGGAGATCAACTCGTAACAAAGAAATTTACATTATTGAAATAATGAAAAAACTATCCCTCTTTTTTATACTTATCTTTGTTGGATGTACCACCGCCCCCACATCCATCCATCAAACTCAATTGGAAAAGAAAAAAAATCAAACTTCATCCAATTTATCCAATGTCAAAGTCGGGCTGGACGTATTATTAGATGATCGATTGGAACTGATTCAAAATAAATCTATCGGACTAGTTACCAATCAGACCGGCGTCGATGGAAACGGCACTCCCAATTACAAACGATTAATGGTTTTAGATGATGTGACATTGAAAATCATTTTCTCCCCAGAACATGGCCTTTTCGGTGAAGCGGTGGCAGGTGAAAAAGTACAATATAATGGCCAAATGAAATCACTTCCAAAAGTGGTTAGTCTATACGGTAAGAATCGGAAACCAACAAAAGAGCAATTAGCAGATCTGGACATTATTATTTATGATATCCAAGATATTGGCGCGCGGTTCTATACCTATATATCAACGATGGGTTTGGTGATGGCAGCGGGGGCAGAATCAGGAATTCAGATAATTGTATTAGACCGACCCAATCCAATAACCGGTAATCAGGTAGAAGGTCCTATCTTAAACTTGAACAATCAATCATTTGTGGGTTATTACCCTATCCCCATTCGTTATGGATTAACCGTGGGTGAATTGGCTAAAATGATTGTCGGAGAAAAATGGATTGATTTGATACCAGATTTACTTGTTATTCCTGTAGAAAACTTAAAAAATACTTTGTGGTTTGATGAAACAAATTTACCCTGGATAAAACCGTCTCCCAATATACCCGATTTAGAAACCGCCATCATTTATCCGGGCATGTGTCTATTGGAAGCAACCAATTTGAATGAAGGACGTGGAACCTATAAACCATTTAAACAGTTTGGTGCGCCATGGATTGATAAACAAGAATTGTCAATCGCCCTGAACAATTTAAATCTATCCGGAGTCACTTTTAAGCCAGTAAGTTATACACCTATTTCGATTAAAGGAATGTCTAATAACCCACGGTTTAAAGATGAAAAATGTGAAGGGGTAGAATTGATTTTGACTAATCGAAACGCATATAATAGCGTGGATATCGGCATTGCCGCATTAAAAACAGTGAAAAATCTATATCCTGAGAAACTTAGATTTAATAATGATTGGATGGACAAACTCTGGGGGAAATCCGGGCTATCCGATCAATTATTAAATGATAGTAAAGTTGAAATGAATTCAATTCATTTTCATAACACTTCAACAAAATACCGGCTTTATGACTAAAAGACTATTACCGATTTTTCTGGTGTTCATTCTTGGATGTACCCACACGCCTTCTATTTATAAAGAGCAGGGTAAACAATCTGTAAAATCAAATATTCAAGATATTATCGATTCATCTGGATTATCCACCAATATGGGGATAAAAATTGTTTCCTTAAAAACAAATAAAACACTCTATGAGCTCAATGCCAATTCATTATTTAATCCTGCCAGTAATACAAAGATTTATACCTGTCTCGCGGCGATTTCCTTTTTAGACACTAATTATAAATTCAGGACAGAGGTTTATAGAGATGAAGATACAATTTACCTTGTGGGCGGCGGTGATCCCGATCTTACCTTAGAAGAATTAGATTCGCTCGCAGAGGCAGTATCTTCACAAATAAAGGGTATCCATAAACTGGTGATTGATGATACACGATTAGACTCCACTCTTTATGGCGAAGGCTGGATGTGGGATGAAGGTGCATGGTGGTATTCAGCAGAAATCAGCGCCCTATCTGTAAATGACAATTGTGTGGATTTTATCATAACTCCGGGGGAAAAGGGTGCGCCTGCTATTATAAAAACAAATCCAAGTTCAGACTACTATCAAATTTCTAATACATCTTTAACTGTAAATGATACCACTGGATTTCAAAAATTTAAAATTGATCGAGATTGGAGAAATCAAGTTAACCAATTCACGATTGTTGGAAATATCATGGACACCACATCGGCAGATACCATTTATCGGAATATTCACAATCCATCTTATTATGTGGGCACTTTATTAAAAGAATCTCTCAAAAGTAACGGTATTTCGATTCAGGAGATGAGTAGGGGGAAACGACCATCCACTGCAAAACGGATTGGATATCATGAATCAAAATCTTTAATTCATTCCTTGCAAAACCTCATGGTAGAAAGTGACAATCTCTCTGCTGAGTTATTGGTAAAAACCATTGGTTTTGAATCAACAAAAATGCAAGGAAATTGGAATAACGGATTATTCGCTGTGAAAACTTTTTTAAATGATGATGTGGGGATTGACACAACCAAATTGGCATTGAAAGATGGGTCCGGAATCACACGTTACAACTATTCAAGCGCAAACCATTTTATCCAATTGTTATCCTGGGCTTATCATCAACCAGCGGTTCGGGATATTTTTATCAATACCTTACCCGTTGGTGGACTAAATGGCACAATAACAGACCGAGCATTGCCATCCAGAGTTCGTGCAAAAACTGGATCCCTCTCCGGTGTAAGTACGCTATCAGGATATGTATTTACTCACAGTGGACATCCCATCGTTTTTTCCATTTTAATGAATGGATTTACCGGCTCATCTAAACCATATCGGGATCTACAGGATAATATTGTTCAATATCTTGAAAGGTTATAATGGTCCGTTATTTTCTTATCCTTTCTCTTTTATTTTTTTCAGCATGCTCACAAAAAGTAAACCAAAGTCCTTACGTCATTGTATTAGGCATCGCACAAGATGGGGGTGTCCCCCACGCGAGCTGCAGTAAATCATGCTGTATCAATCGATGGGATAAACCAGAAAAAAAAGTAATGGTCACATCTCTGGGGATTGTAGATCCCAATACCAACGAAACTTGGATGATTGATGCCACCCCTGACTTCCCCAAACAGTTTGAATTATTAACGCAAAATAACCAAGAGAAGCTGAAAGGTATTTTTCTCACCCACGCCCATATGGGGCATTATACTGGATTGATGCATTTAGGACGAGAAGTAATGGGTGCAAAATCTATCCCAGTCTATGCCATGCCGAGAATGAAAAAATATTTATCATCCAATGGACCCTGGAGCCAACTCGTCATCCTTGACAATATTGTGCTTAACAAACTGAAAAATGGTAAAAAAGTGAAACTCAATAAACGAATGTCCATTACACCATTTCTCGTACCCCATCGAGATGAATATTCAGAAACAGTTGGTTATAAAATCCAAGGCCCTGATAAATCTTTAATTTTTATTCCAGATATTGATAAGTGGGAAAAGTGGGATAAAGATATTGTAAATATTGCTTCTGAAAATGACTATGCACTTATTGACGGTTCATTTTATACTGCGAACGAATTACCCGGTAGGGATATGTCAGAAATACCTCACCCATTTATAATTGAAAGTATGGCGAAATTCAAATCACTTTCGAATAATGATAAATTTAAAATCCATTTTATCCATTTGAACCATACTAACCCTGCATTGACAAATAATTCCAATGCTCAAAACCAAATTAAAAATACGGGTTTTAACATAGCACAGAGAGGACAAGCCTTC
>Ga0208747_1000176_pt1 | contig 18670 bp, 15 predicted proteins | sample Knorr_S7_td_AAIW_FD_185597 | JGI IMG/M metagenome (GOLD analysis project Ga0208747, IMG submission 185597) | Marine microbial communities from Southern Atlantic Ocean transect - Knorr_S7_td_AAIW_ad_750m_LV_A (SPAdes) (version 2) | ecosystem: Environmental > Aquatic > Marine > Oceanic | place...
CTGAGGCTCTTGGCTAGACCAGACAACGCCACGATTTCTTGGGACTCCGGGTCGGCGTTGCGCCAGGCGTCCCGCACTTGTTGAACACTTGCCTCGGCGGCCTCGGGTTTTCCAGTGGCTTGTTGGGCTCTGGCGAGCCAGAACAAGTCCCTTGGCGTTTCACGTCGTTTGAGACGGTTCTCGAGGAGCGCTTCGGCGTTTTCGAACTGCCTGGCCCTGAGATAGGCCTCGGTTAATGTGTCCTCGAATACTTCGCGCTGGGCATGGCTGCCGCCGATACGGGAAAGTTGGTCATATGGCGCTTCACTCCCAAATAGCGGCTCCATCAGGCGAACTGCTTCGTCATAATCTTGGTGCATGAAAGCGGTGATACCACTCACCAATGGCAACGTCACGTCACCGACCAACTTATCTCCTTTGTCGGCTGCGGCCTTCAACCCGTCCATCATACGGGTCAGGGATTCGTCGTCGTTGGCAACCGCGAAGGCCAAGGCGGCATGGGAGTCCCGGAAGGCGACACTCCCCGGGTTGTCAGCGGCGGGCGCTGCTTGTGTATCCAATTCTTCCATCAACGAGGAAGGTGCGGCGGCCCCGTAGATCTGCAGCCGCCACATCAGAGACGCGCTATCGTTCAAGGAAATGGCGCTCTTGGCAACCACCGATGGGCGGATGTCTTTGCCGTAGACCTCCAACGCGTTTTGGTACCGGCCCATGGCGAGCTCGAACAAGGCTAGATGCCAAGACAGATGGACGTGGTAGGGCGCGCGGTTGTCGAATCCCGGCAGCCAGCGCTCCAGAAATTCGGCGCCGCTAGAAGAGTCAGCCCGCTCGAAATATACGTGGGCCACGGAATGGGACGCCACGGCGTCGGTGGGCCGTTCCTCCAATGCCCGTTCGGCCATCGTCAGAGCTTCATCCAGCAATCCCACTTCATGGTGGGCGAAGGAGCTCTGCGCCAGGAACGCCCAATCGTCCCCGTAAGCGGGGGCCACCTTCTTCATCAACGCGAAATGCTCTCGAGGATAATTGGCGACGCCTGCGCCAACGGAGCTGCAGCCCAGCACGAATAGACGCTGGGCCAATCTGACGATCAACATGTCTCTGGGGTATTCCGCCAGATGTTCGTTGACCAAGATCAAGGCTTCGGTACCTTTGCCATTGGCCCAGCGGGCGATGATCTCAATCTGCTGCTGTTCACGGCGAGACGTTCCGGTCGCCAACGACTGTGCTTCCTGGACCGATTTACGGGCATCGGCTGCCCTTCCGCCGACCATATGCCTGAAGGCCAAACCAGCGTGGGCCAGCGCGAAACCTTCGTCGGCATGCAGTGCTTCCTGAAATTTTTCGTCCGCTCCCCAAGCACTCTCGAGAGCCAGGTCAACACCCTCGACCAGTTTCTCAGCGGCGGTTGTGGAAGCCGTGCTAATGTGAAGTCCGTACCGGTCCTTGGCGCCGAAGTCTTTCACCATCGTGCCTCCTTTCGTTTGGTCAGCGGTCTAGCTAGTGGATTTGCCATGGCGGACTACCCCGCGGCAAGTTGTATAGAACCCTTGCCTATGACCCGCCAACCAGCTTGGCTGCTCGTGCGCAATCTCTTCTTCTGTCATGTCTTCCTTGCGGGTTCTCGCGTACCAGCCATGGAACCCCCTAAATGAATGACTCTAGAATTGTTCAGGGCGACTATTCCTTGGCTTACACCTGGTGCACAGCCAGAGTGATCTCCATGCCTTCGATCTTGGTGGACTCGGTGGCGGCTTCAGCGTTTGAATCCGAGTCCGGCGTGCCGTCTACCAATTGGTTGCTGAGGGTTTCGTCTCGGATGTAATCTGAGAACGGGCCCTGCATGACCTCGGCGAACTCCGACGGGCCCTGGTAGTAGGTCACGATGCGGTCGGTGACATCGAAGCTGGCCGACCGCCGCATGCCCTGGATGCGGTGCACCACCTCCCGGGCCAAACCCTCTTCTCTCAGTTCGTCGCTGAGATCGCCATTCACGGCCACCATGTAGCCGCCCTCCAGCGAGACGGAGTAGTTCTCCACTGAAAGTATGGTCTCGGTCTCATCTCCGGCTTCCTCCAAGACTTTCTGCACCAGCGGAGCGTCGTCTTCGATGACTTGGATGTCTTTGATGTTCAGTTCTTCCAGGACTTGAGGCCGCACCTGGTCGAGGTATCCCCGCTCGGCGGGGACACGGATCTTGACCAGCACGTTGGCTAACGGCTGGCGCACCTTCAGACCCGCCTTGGAACGCGCGGCCCGGCCCATGCTGGCCACCTTCATAGCCAACTGAGTGGCTTCCATAAGAGGCTGGTCCACCAGCGACTCGTCTGCCACCGGATACTCGGAAAGGTGAACGCTATCGGGGGCTGACGGGTCAACCGAGCAGACCAGGTTCTGGTACATCTCTTCGGCAACAAACGGAGCCAACGGGGCCATCAGCTTGGCCACGGTCACCAGGCAGGTGTGCAGGGTGATGTAACCGGACAACTTGTCGGCGTCGCCTTCGTTCCGCCAGAAACGGCGTCGGCTGCGGCGCACGTACCAGTTGGACAACTGGTCTATGAACTCTTGGATGCGGCGGCCGGCGTTGGTCGGCCCATAGCCGTCCATGTAGCCGTCGACCTGGGAGACGATGGTGTTCAATTCGGACAGCACCCAGCGGTCAAGCTCGTTCTCGGGCTTCCAATCGGCGGGCTTTTGAGAGGGGTCGAACTTGTCGATCTCCGCGTAGCCGATGAAGAATGAGTAAACGTTCCACAGAGTGAGCATCACTTTGCGCAGGGTCTCGCTGACCAGCTTGCCGGAGAACCGCCGGGGCTCGCCGGGATGTGACGCGGTGAACAGGTACCAGCGCAGGGCGTCGGCCCCGTGTTCGTCCAGCACCGAAAGGGGCTCGACCACGTTGCCGACACGTTTGCTCATCTTGCGGCCCTTCTCGTCCAGGATCAGGCCTAGGCAGATGACGTTCTTGTAGGCCGGCTGGCCCTTGAGTAGGGTGGACAGGGCGTGCAGGCTGTAGAACCAACCTCGTGTCTGGTCCACCGCCTCGCAGATGTAATCGGCAGGGAAGCGGCCGTCTGTGTCGATGGTCTCGTTGTCGAAGGGGTAGTGATATTGGGCGAAGGGCATGGCTCCCGAGTCGAACCAGGCGTCCATAACCTCTGGGATACGGTGCATCTCGCCGGAGCAGCCCTCGGCGGTGCAGTCGAGGACGATGTTGTCGACGTAGGGACGGTGTAGGTCCAGGCCGTCAACGGCCAGGCTTCCGTTGGCCCCGGCCATGCTCCTCAGCTCATCGAGGCCGCCGACGCATATGGTGTGGTTACAATCTTGGCACTGCCAGATGGGGATGGGCGTGCCCCAGTAGCGTTCACGTGAGATGGCCCAGTCAACATTGTTCCGGAGCCACTCACCGAAGCGCCCGTCCTTTATGTAATCGGGGTACCAGTTGATGGTGTCGTTGCCGTCGACCAACTCGCCTTTCAATGCCGAAGTCCGAATGTACCAGGAACTCTTGGCGTAGTAGAGCAGGGGCGTGTCGCAGCGCCAACAGAAGGGATAGGTGTGCCGGTAGATATCCTGATGGAACAACAGGCCCCGTTCCGTCAGGTCCTCCATGATCTCTTTGTCGGCCGTCTTCACGAACTTACCGGCGAAGGGGTATTTGCCTGTGATGATCCCTTGCAGGTCAACGGGCTGGACGAAGGACAGCTCCTTCTCCCGGCCTACGTCCAAGTCCTCGTCGCCGAAGGCTGGAGCGATGTGGACGATTCCCGTGCCGTCGTCTAGGGATACGAACTCCGCGGAGATGACTTTGGGGGCGAACTCGCCGCCGTCTTCAAGCTCGGTGACCGTGCCGCCCGGGCCTGGCCGGCGCACGAAATGCCGCACTTGAGAGCCAAACTCTTTCGGATCGTAGAGCGGTGCGTAACCGAGGCCAACCAAGTCGGAGCCATTGATCGTGCCCACGATGTTGTGTTCTTGGGTGATGTTAGTGGAGACCAGGGCTTGGGCCAGCACCAATCGGTGGCTGCCGCCCTCGCCTTCCAGTTCGACGATGCTGTAATCGGCGCTTTCGTCCACGGCGAGGCCGGTGTTGCCGGGCAGGGTCCATGGGGTGGTGGTCCAGGCCAGCAGGAACACGTCGGTGTTGCCAGCACCCAGCTTCTCCAAGACGTCTGAGTTATTCGGAGAGGCCGCCGGGTCCACTTGGAATTTGATAAATACCGAGGGGTCCGGTGTATTTTCCCGGTAGCCCAGCGCCACCTCATGGGAGCTGAGGCTGGTCACGCAGCGGGGGCAGTGTGGCGTGCCGCGCATGGTCTGGTAGAGCAGGTCCTTGTCCCAAAGGGTCTTCAGCATCCACCAGCCGGTCTCGATGTAGTTGTTGTGCAGGGTAACGTACGGGTCTTCCATGTCGACCCAGTAGCCGATTCGGGAGGTCATGGTCTCCCATTCTTTCACGTAGCGGAAAACGCTTTCGCGGCATTTCTTGTTGAACTCTTCGATGCCGTATTCTTCAATGTCTCGCTTGCTCTTTAGGCCCAACTCTTTCTCGACTTCCAACTCAACAGGCAGGCCGTGGGTGTCCCAACCGCCCTTGCGCAGTACCCGGTAGCCCTTCATGGTCCGGTAGCGGCAGATCACGTCCTTGAAGACGCGAGCAAGGACGTGGTGGATGCCGGGACTGCCGTTGGCCGTGGGCGGGCCCTCATACATCATGAAAAGGGGAGCGTCGGGGCGTTCAGTCTCGGTGCGTCGGAAGACGTCCTTTTCTTTCCAATGCTGCAGGACTTTTGCGTCCAATTCTGGGAAACTGACGCGGTTGGAAACGGGATTAAACATGTCGGAGATCGGTCCTCAAGACCGGCATCGGTTAGCCGGATAGGTTACTAATCGGACATTATAACGCAGGGTGGGTCGACCAGGCATGCCGGGGGGTGCGAGTCGTCATACGTCGTTGGGTTAGCTTAAGAACATATCAGCCTGGGCCAGATTCTGTTCATCGTGGTCCGCAGCCAAGCCGAATGCGGCCATGGTGTGGCGGCGAAGGATGGGCTCGCCGTCGGCCTTGCCGTAGACGCAGATGTTGTGCGCACCTCGGCCATGGGCAGCATCTCCAGCAGGGTGGAGGGCAGCACAGAGTAGATGTTTTCCGAGCCGGCGACGGTAATCACCCGCTGGAACCGCGAGCCGTCTCTGGGCCCGATCTCGATGGAGCAGCGGAACGTGTTGGTGGGCGTGCTCATCTGAATGGTCCTCCGGTTACTGCCAGAGGTTGTAGAAGTGGTTCAGAGGCCCGTGCCCCTGCCCGATGGGGAAAGAGCGACGGATCGCCTCGGTTACGAATTCTTTGGCCAGGCCGACGGCTTCATCGGTTTGGAGACCTTTGGCTAGGCCCGCGGCCACCGCTGAAGCGAAGGTGCACCCGGTGCCGTGGGTGTTAACCGTGTCGAACCGGGGCGCCGTGAACTCACGGAAGTTATGGCCATTGAAGTACAGGTCGGTCGCCGGCCCGTCCCGGTGCCCGCCTTTGACCACGACTGATGTCGCTCCCATGGCGACAATCTCTCGGGCCGCTTTTTTCACGTCGTCATCCGAGACTATCGAGAGGCCCGTGAGGGTTTCAGCCTCCGGAATATTGGGTGTGACCACCGCGGCCATGGGCAACAGTAGGTCGCGCAGGGCCCCGACCGCTTCCTCGTGCAGGAGAGAGTCGCCGCTTTTAGCGACCATAACCGGGTCCACCACTAACCGCCGCAGTTCTGGGATAGCCGAGTATTTCTTAAGTGATTTGGTAACGCATTCGATGATCGCGCTGCTGGAGAGCATTCCGGTCTTCACAGCGTCTGCGCCAATGTCGGTCACCACCGCGTCGATCTGCGATTCAATCACATTGGTGGGGACCTCGTGCACTGTTGTAACCGTCAGTGTGTTTTGGGCGGTGATGGCGGTTAGAACTGAAGTGCCGTAGACGCCGAGGGCGGCGAAAGTCTTGAGGTCGGCTTGTACCCCGGCGCCGGCGCCCGAATCGGACCCTGCGATGGTCATTGCCGACGGTATCTTTCTTGCCGAAGTTTCCTTTCTTACTGAGGCCACGATTCGCCCCGGTAAGCTATCTCAAAAAATTGGTATTCGTAACGGAGGACGTCTCGGAATATCTCTTGAAGTCTATTCTGCTGGACCGAGGTTGGAGCGCTCTCGTCGACCAAGCTGCGCAGCCAGGACACAAATCGCGACATGCCGGGGCTGGTGTGGATGTCGATCCAAGTCTGGTAGTAGCGGCCGCTGGGTTTCCGACCGGTTTCCTCGGCGCGCTGAGCCCAGTCTAGGTAGGTCCATTCAACCGCCAGCAGGGTGGCCACGACCTCTGTGAAAGTGCCGTCGTAGGCCAGAGTACGGAGGTACCCGCTGTAATTCTGGGTGGTGGGCAGGTATTGGAGCCCCGTAACTGCTTTACGGGAGATTCCCAGCTCCCGAAAGGCCTCTTGGAACAGGCCTTCTTCGCTGCCCAGCCCCAGGTCCAGGAATCTGACGAGTTCACGGGCGGCGTCGGAATCTGGGGCTTTCGCCGTGGCCAGGCTCAACGGGATCGCCCAGTCCCGCAGGAACGGGTAGTCTTGATTGAAATAGACGTGGAACCTTTCCTGGTCCAGGAACCCGTCAGCCATCTCCGTGACGGAGCTGTGGGTTACTACCGTCTCCCAGATGGACTCGACTCCGGCCCAAAGTTCATCGCTTAAACCCAATGCAATTGCGCCCTCGATACCGGCGGCGCCGGAAGATTAGGCGTAGTGGTTATTCGTCGCCTGGCCCCTCGTCTGGGGTGAAGTCCGGGGTTAGGTTGACCGATTCTGCCTGATCGGATGGGTCCGGTGTTTGCAAGTCGCCCATGAACCCGATGGGTATCGCCGGTAACGTCTCCAGATGGAGTCCGGTGCGCATCCCCAGTTCCAGCGACAACCTGGCCACGGCGTCATTGTCGTCGGCTTCGACCATCATGACGAAGTCGTAACGGCCCAGGACGGCGTATTGGCCCAGGATCTCCGCGCCTGGAAGTATCAAGTCCCTGGTTCGGGCTACGATCAGGTTCGGGTCGCTGTGCAGCATTCGCTGGCCGTCGTGGGTCAGAGATCCCAAAAGAAAGTAGAGCGACATATAGATTTAACCCCCATCAAACACGTCTGGGATCCAGGCTGACGAGTTCCATGAAAGTATATCACCGGGCTGAGTGCGCATCGGAGTCAGTTTCCGCCCTGGAGGACCCGTACTGATCTCGGGTTGAGGGCGAGTGTTACAGACTGACCCGACTGTGCTGGACCGGAGGCTGCACCTGCCACGGCGTGGCAATAGAGTTCGCCTTTCCCGACCTGGACCCTCACCTCGTACCGGTCGCCTCGAAACACCCGCTCGATTACCACTCCCTGCAATAAGTTTCCATCCGGCGTCTTATCCGCAGGGATGCCCGACATTGAGATCCCGCTCTCATCGACTAGAAGGGTTATCTCAGACCCCTTTTCGGTTCCCGAACCCGGCGGTTTCGGCGCCGTTATCAAACCAACCGAACATTCAATCTTGAGGGCCTCTCCGTCGTCGATGACCACGCCGGGAAGGACATTCTTGAACCCCAGTGTACGGGCGACGAATCCGTCAGCGGGATTGGCTACCGCCTCTTCGGGAGTGCCGGTCTGTATGATACGGCCGTGGTTCATAAAGATAAGTCTGTCGGCCATCGTGAAAGCTTCGTCCCGGTCGTGGGTGACGTAGATAGAGGTTACCCCCACCTCTTTCAGAATCCGGCGGACCTGATTCTGCAACGACTCCCGGAGCGCCCGGTCCAGCGAGCCCAGCGGCTCGTCAAGCATCAACAGCCTCGGCGCCGGCGCCAGGGACCGGGCCAGCGCCACCCGCTGCCGCTCACCGCCTGAAAGTTCATGCACCTTCCGGCTGGCCAGGCCGCCCAATTCCACCAGGTCCAGCAACTCCTGGACCCTGGCCTGAACCTGGGCTGAGGGGAGTTTTTGCATGCGAAGTCCAAACGCCACGTTGCCGAAGACATCCATATGGGGAAAGAGGGCCAGGTCTTGGAACATCAGCCCGAAACCCCGCTGCTGGGGGGCCAGACCATTCATGGTCCGGTCGTCGAATTCGATTGTCCCGGCGTCTGGGTCTTCCAGTCCGGCCAACATCCGCAGCATCGTGGTCTTGCCGCAACCGCTGGGGCCCAGCAGGCACAGCAGCTCACCAGGCTCGGCGGAGAACGAAACACCGTCAACGGCGGATACTCCGCTGAATGATTTGTAGAGACCCGAGACCGATAGAAGAGCCATCAGAAGCCACCCACGCCCTTATACCGGAAGCGTTCGATGGCGATGAAGCCTACGGCCACCACGGCCATCAACAGCACGCTCATGCCCAAGGCCATGCCCAGGTTGGATGCGCCGGGTAGGCCTAGGAACCGGAAGATCGCCACTGGCATGGTGGTGAACTCGGCCCGGACCAGGATCAGCGACGCCCCGAATTCGCCCATGGACACCGCGAAGGCGAAAGTGGCGCCGACCAACAGCGCCGGAGCGATCATGGGGAGTTCAACCAGTAAAAATACCTTCGATGGACTGGCGCCAAGCACGGCCGCCGCCTCCCTAAGGTTGGGGTTCATCCCCTTAAGCACCGGCAGCAGGCTTCGGATGACGAATGGGTAGGCCACCAGGCTGTGGGCGATCACCAGGATCAACCAAGAGCCGCGAAGGTCCAAAGGCGGCCTTCCCAGCGCGATGATGTAACCGAACCCCAGTGTCACAGCCGAAACACCCAGGGGCAGCATGACCAAGGCGTCGGCCATGTTTCGCCATCTGCGTCTGGCGTTGGTTATGAAGTAGGAGATGATCGTCCCTACCACCAGGGATATGGCCACCGTGGTCAAGGCGAATCTCAAGGAGTTCCAGATTATCTTCACCGGCGACAGGTGGAAGTAAGAACGGCGCTCGTCGGAGAATAGATTGGCCATTTGGGCCGTGCCGAATCCGCCGTCGAAGGTGATCCAGCGCACCACGAGAGCGATCAGGGGCGACAGCATCGCCAGCAGCACCAACACCATCGCAATGACTAAAACTTTGTCCCAGAGCCGTACCGGCTTGCGGGACGTGGCCTCCCGCGGCTTGAGGTCCATGCGCACCACCGATTGTTCCTGGAACCTGGAATAGAGCAGCAGGAAAAAGTAGGTGAATCCAAGTTGGATAATGGACAGCGCGCCCGCCAAGGGCAGCCGGAACAACTTGGCCGTCAACTCGTAGATCGCCACCTCTAAGGTTGCGAACTCGGGGCCTCCCAGCACCAGAACCACGCCGAAGCTGGTGAAGGAGAAGGCGAAGGCCAGCAACGAAGCCGAGGCGATGGCCGGCAGGAGCATCGGCAGCGTCACATGGTAGAAGGTGCGGAACGGACCGGCGCCCAGCACCTTGGCCGAATGCTCCAGGTTCGGGTCCAGGTTGGACCACAGCGCCGAGACGATCCGGACGATGATGGCGTAGTTATAGAACGCGTGGGCCATGAAGATGATGGTCAGGGAATTGCTGATCCTGACCGGTGGCTCGTCCAGTCCGAACATCGACTCCAGAGCCGAGTTTACGATGCCCTGGGAGCCGAACAGAGCGGTGAAGCCCATGGCCACCACGATGGTGGGCATCACGAAGGGCAGCGTGGAGATTGCTTTGAGCAGCGTCTTGCCGGGAAACTCGTATCTAGCGAAGAGAAAGGCCGCCGGCAGACCCACAGCCAGGGTCAGCAGCGTTGAGACGACCGCCTGCCAGACGGTGAACCAGATGCGCCCCAGGTAATAGGAGTCGTTCAGCAGCACCTTGAAAGGGTCGAAGCCGAACCCGCTCTCGCCCCCCAAGCTCCGCTCCAAGATCGAGCCCAGGGGGTAGACGAAAAATATCGCCAAGTATACCAGGGGCAATAGGAATAGCAGCCGGCCGGCAGTCAAAGCTAAGTTTCCTTTTCAGATTTGACTACCGCTTCCACCGGTTGGCTGGCCGCCGCGGTGGTATCAACGGCCGATGGGGAGGTCACTGGGTTCAGCGGAGGACGACCGATGTCCACTCGTCGATCCACTCGTCACGCTTGGCGTCGATGGTGTCCGGTCCGATGTCCGCCGGCGCGGAGGGCACTTCGGCGAACCTGAAGTAGTCCGGCAGTTCGGCTTCGCTATTTACCGGGTAGACGAACATCCGGCCCGGGATGTCTTCTTGGAACGGCCGGTCCAGGACGAAGTCGATGAACTTCTTGGCCAGGTCCTCGTTATCCGTCCCTTTAAGGATTCCGATGCCTTCTATCTGCAGGAAGGTTGCTTTGTCCACCAGCACGTTGCCGGTCGGTGGTTCCTCGAGTGCGACCTCCGAGAAGAAGAACTCGGCTGCGGGGCTGGTGGCATAGCTCAGCACCAGGGGCCTGTCTCCGCCGTATTTGCTGAAGTCAGTGTAATACGCTTCCGACCACCCGTCTTTCACGGCCAGATTATTGGCTCTTAGGTCGGCCCAATAGTCCAGGTAGTCATAGTCGTCATCCTCCCCGAAATAGGAAACGGTGGCGATAAGGAAGGCCAGTCCCGGTGTGGACGTGGCTGGGTTCTCGACCACCAGGCGTCCGTCCCATTCAGGCTGGGTCAGGACCTCGAGGGAAGTAGGTGCGGTGAGCCCGTTTTCTTCCAGATAAGCGATGTCGTAATTGAGGTTGACGTAACCGTAGTCAACGGGAGTGACGTGGAAAGTGTCGTCTAAGATGAACTGCGCCGGCACGTTGTCGATGAGATCGGATTCGTACTGGATGAAGATGTCCTCCCGCAATGCCCGGCTTAAAAACGTATTATCGACGCCATAGAGGAGGTCGCCGGAGGGGTTCCCCTTCTCAAGTATGGCCCGGTTCAGAACCGCACCCGAGGACCCGGCTTTTTGGATGGTCACTTTGGCGTTGTTGGCCTCCTCGAATTGGGCGATGATCTCTTCGCCGATGTCGAAGCTGTCGTTGGTCAAGACCACCAATTCGCCCGGTTTGGCTGGCACGGATGTCGCTTTAGCTGTAGGTTTCGCAGTTGGCTCAGCTGCGGGCTTCGCAGCTGGCTTAGCTGTAGCTGCCGGCTTCGCAGCTGGCTTAGCTGTAGCTGCCGGCTTAGGTGCGGCGGTTGGAGAGGTAGATGGTGTATCTCCATCTCCTCCACAAGCCGTCAAGACCAACAGTGCCAACAGGGTAATTATTGCTGAGATTGTTGTTGATTTGATCATGCGTGACTGCCTCCCAAAGTACTTCGAAACAGACTCGACTGGGCAAAAAAATAACCGCCAATGGTGAGTATTGACGGCCTAACATGATATTTTACGCTCTAGTCCGTTTCCCTCCGCTGGCATTACCCAGATCAGGTTCGCAAGGGTCGGTGGCATTGAAGGCCGCCCTCTCAGCCCGGCTAAACCGAGCTCCCCTACGTGCCTAGATGATTCGATTGTTAATCGCGGCGCCCATTTCGCGGGCACAGAGGAATTATAGAAGGGCTGCTGAATGAGTGTCAATATGAGCATATTGCGAAATGAGTTAGGCACGAATTTAGTGCGACGTGCTCTTCATTATTTCGATCTTTTGGTGCTCTTTGACGGTGGGTTTCTGCCCGCCTAGTCTTTCTCATGTTTCGGTCTAGATGATTACCGAGAATGAAACCCTGGTTTCAGTTCGCCTGTTCGACCTTTGTAGGCTTCAGCAACATAATCTTTGTTTCCCGAGATAATTTTTTGCTCTCTTAGCTGGGCCTGCAAATCCCACAAGAATTGGCGCCTAAGAGAGTCGCCCTCATACTCCCAAACATCAATATTTACGATTCTGGTTTTTGTGTTCCTCTCTCCATTCGCCAATTCCGATTTCTTGACATGAATCTGTGGCCGCCATACAATCCGGCCAACCAGGATCACCCGTGAAGGGTGCCCGAAACTGATGCGCCGGTCACGGCTGAGCGCTACGAAAATACGGTAGAATATAGCCGATTAAGACCTGTCCGAAATAAGGAGGCCCCAATGGCAGATTGGCCGAAGGTTAAATACAAGGAAGAAGGCATGCGTGAAGGCATGCAGATCGAAGACGCCCAGATTTCCGTCGATGACAAGGTCGAGCTGTTGGACATGCTGTCGGAGACGGGCTTGCAACAGATCGTGGTCGGCTCCTTCGTTAGCCCCAAATGGACTCCTCAGATGGAGCGCATCGACGAGATTGTAACCAAGTTCAAGCCCAAGCCCGGCGTCACCTACACCGCGCTGGCGCTGAACTCCCGGGGCGTGGAGCGGGCCAAGGCCTACTCTCCCCCGCTGACCATCGAGCGGGACGCCTTCCCTCGGCTGAACGTCCACATGTGCGACGTGTTTGTCCGCCGCAACACCAACCGGACCCAGATGCAAGAGATGGAGCGCTGGCCCCAGGTCATCGCCCAGGCCCAAGAACTAAATATCAAAGAGGCGGGCATCGGGACCAACGCCAGTTGGGGCTCCAACTTCTTGGGCGAGTTCCCAGTAGATAACCTGATGAAAATGCTTGAGCGCCAGCACAGCATGTGGGACGAGGTCGGTATCGACGTGCGCAGCGCCTCAATGGGCGACCCCATGAGCCATTGCACCCCTGCCAAGGTTGAGGAGAGTGTTTACCGCGTCAAGGAGACGTGGCCGGAGATCAACCATATCCGCCTGCACCTACACAATGGACGCAACATGGCCATCGCGTCCGCCTACGCCGCCATGAGAGTGCTAGGTCCTGACGATACCTTGGAGATCGACGGAACAATCGGCGGGTTTGGCGGTTGCCCTTACTGCGGCAACGGGCGCGCCACCGGGATGGCCCCTACAGAGGACCTGCTCCACATGATGGATGACATGGGCATCCCCACCGGCGTGGACATCGACAAATTGGTCGAATGTGTCTGGGCAGCCGAGAAGATCATGGGCCGCGAACTCTACGGCCACGTGTCCAAAGCCGGCCCCCGGCCCAAGACCTTGGATAGGCTCTACGACATCGACATGCCGTTCGTAGAGACCACGGAACAGGCCAAGCACTTCAAGGTTGGCCCTGGCGCCTACGAAGGCGGTATCTACCCCTATAGCGAGCCCATCACCAGTCCCTATCGGGACCGGGTGGACGCTGGCGGCCCGGCCTACGACGACGCCAACGGCGACTTCCCCTGGAAGCAGGACTGGTTCCCCGCCAAGGGCTAACCCGCCCTGCTCAATGGAGTCCGGAAATTGCGGCCAACCATCAAATGGTTGGCCGTTTTAATTTTGGGTCTTTATTGCTTTCGCGAACTCTCACCCTTGCAAGTGAGAGGGTACAGTCCCTTCTCCCGGCGCAGATGGGGAAGGTTAGGCCTGACGGAGTCGAGGCTCTCGACGCAGTAAGAGATGGAGGCCGGCCCGAGCTAGCCTGCAACCCCGTTGAGTGCTAACATGTCGCCACTCTCAATCAACGCTCCGGTAAGCAATAGATAACTCAAGGAGTCCTAACAATGGCCACGACCAACCCTACCGACCCCAACAAGATTCGCCTGACCGGCGAGAATTCTTTCATCCGCCTTTCAGACGACGCAGGCAGGGAGGAGACAACCAGGGCCAGCCACTGGCGGGTATTGTGGTCTCCAGGCGGCACTGGTCACGTCTTATTCCTGCAGAGCGAACTCACGGACAATGAAGTGCAGATATATTCAGACAACATCGCCCTGACCCGGTGGCTCCAAGACGAGATCGAGAGTTTGCTGCACTCACCTTTCGCCGACCAGACCATGCAGGTCGTCGACGCCGAGTTCACCAGGAAGGGCGACCCCAGCACTTTCTGGACCGAGACGATAATCAGCGATGAAGCTGAGATCGCCATGACCTGGCACGATTTCATGGAACCTTACATGCTGGTGGTCCCGGCGGGCAGCGCCTCGGGTAGGCCTCATGGCGTCTATAGCTGTTTCATTCCAGCCCGGAAGGCCCAGTTGACGATCAATGGTGACGTGGCTAACGGCAACGTCTCTACCGACCGCCGTGGCGACAAAGATAGCAGCTCCGCCTGCTTAGCCTGGTCCGAAACCTGGGTTCGCCCCTAAACACCCGCCGGCACAGCCGGGTTTAGGTTCGAAAGAGCGGCATTGGTCTGGTGGGGATTGGTTGTGTCTGGGCATCTGATTAGTCACCGTTGACGGGTATTTCCACCTGGGAATGGACGGAGTGGGTTATGCGTATTGGACTCTTGACTGGCGCTAGAGGCGCGGCGATTGAACTCCACTCCTTGATTCAAGAAGTGGTCCAGGCCGAAGAGGACGGGTTCGACAGCATCTGGATACCGCAAGTCTCTTCTGGTCCGGGTTTTGATGCCCTCACCGTGTTGTCTCTGGCGGCATCCAAGACCAGACGCATCCCAGTGGGGACCGCAGTTGTGCCGATATTTCCCATCCACCCTATGGTTTTGGCTAAACATGCGCTGACAGCCCAGATCGCATCGGAAGGGCGCATGACGCTAGGCGTCGGCTTGTCCCACCGGCCAATGATTGAGGATGTAATGGGACTTTCCTACGAAAGCCCCGCCCGGCACATGGAAGAGTATCTTAATGTTCTTAGGCCATTGTTGGATGACGGCAAGGTGGATTTCCAAGGCCGATTTTTCAACGTAAAAGCGCAGTTTCAGGTGCCGGGCGCTCTTCACGTCCCGGTCGTGATTGCGGCATTGGCGCCCATGATGCTGCGTATCGCCGGCGAGCAGGCTGATGGGACATTTACTTGGATGGCGGGTCCAAATACCGTCGAATCACATGTCGTTCCACGGATAAATCGGGCAGCGGATTCAGCGGACAGACCGTCGCCCCGCATCTGCGTGGGCATGCCCCTTGCTGTGACTGACAACCCTCAGGAGGCGCGGGCGCAAGCGGCCAAGACCTACGGGCGATACGGCCAACTGACCAACTACAGAAGGATGCTGGACATCGAAGGCGTGGAAGGTCCCTCGGAGGTTGCTCTCATCGGCAACGAAGACCAGGTTGCAGAGCAGCTAAAGGCCTATGCTGACGCGGGAGCGACTGATTTTTTAGCGTCGGTATTTCCCGTAGGAAACGACGAGGGCCCTTCGTTGGCCAGATCCAACAATCTCTTAAAAAGCCTGGTAGGCAAACTATAGCTATTGGCCGTCCTACCACCCCGACGCCCCATGAGGCAATCCCAGAAGCAACTGCCCGCCGTACTCGAAGTTGGAGTGCAGTGCTGCTATGTGTTGGCCGGCGGTGTGGATGTCGCGAAAATATTGTTCTAGGTCGTTGCTTTCGTGGATGGCGTTGGTGCCTGCAGCGTAAAAAAGCATGTCCACTGCCCGAACCGACTCCCGCACGGCGTGGGTGATGGCCAACCTAGCTTGTAAGATCTGGGGGCCGGGGTCTAAATCCCCCCGAGAAGCCGATTCCCACATCTCGCCCACCGCATCGAGGGCGTAGGCCCGCGCCCCGCTGATGATTGCCTCGGTTTCGCCAACCACGGTCTGGACAGCCGTCCGGTCTCGAATCAACGTCGGCGATGTCGTGGAACCTGAGCTGGTGGCTAGGCGGACAAATGTGTCCATAGCACCCCGGGCGATTCCCAGTCCCATAGCGGCGAAGGGCGTCCAGCCGGTGGCGGTCACCGTCCGCGGTTCATACAGCGGGCCGTCGGTGGCTGCAGCCTCGTAGAGCAGGCAGGTATGTTCGTTGGGGACGAACGCTTCTTCGATCACCACATCGTTGCTGCCGGTGCCCCGCATGCCCAGTGTGTGCCAAGTCTTTTCAACCATCGCGACAGACCGGGGAACGATCATCACGCGGGTTACAGGGCCGCCTTGAGAGTCAAAAACAGGACCGTTATCGCCAACGATGTTGCAGTTCAAGACCAGCCAATTGGCGTGGTCTGACCCGCTGACGTAGTTCCACCGCCCGCCAATCAGGTACCCGCCATCTAACGGCCGTGCGTCGGCGGTGGGTCGGAACGACCCTGCGGCCCGGATGTCCAGTGGTTGATCGAACATCTCCCGGCCTACATCGGCCGGGAGCCAGGCAGAATATATGGAGATCGCGCTGGCCACGAAGGAGCACCAACCCACCGAGCCGTCCACCTTGGAAAGCTCCTCTACGGCCAGGAATGCGGTGATCGGGTCGGTCTCCGGACCGCCGATGGATCTGGGCACGAAGAGCTGGAAAAGGTTGGCCTCGGCCATTGCCTTGACCAACGAGTTAGGCAATGTGCTCTGGGCTTGAATCTCGTCCTTGGCCGCCTTGATCTGCGGAGCCAACGCGATCGCGGCGGCCACGGGGTCATTGGTTCTGGTGTCGGTCATTCGTCCTCAGGATGAATCTGGCCGGGGCGTCCTGTCTAGGCGGACGCGCAAGCGATGGCTTTCACGCTGCCGGCCATCTCCGGTAGCACGTGGGATGACCAGTTTTGGCCGCCGTCCCTCGTTCCGTAAACCTCGCCTTCCCGAGTGCAGAAATACACCTGTTCCGGAGCGTGTTCATTGATCGCGATTCCGAAGGTTGTGCTCGCCGGGCTGACGCCCTTGTCGAAACGTTCCCAGGTGTCGCCTTGGTTCGTGGAACGCATGACGCCACCTTGTTTGCTGCCGAAATTCAGCCCCACGCAGGCGTAAAGCGTGTTGGGATCGTTGGGCGCGGACTCAACCCCCCGGGAGTAGAAGATGTCCGTGAACTTTGGGAAGTCCAGGTTATCCCAGTTTGCTCCCCGATCCCGGCTCCGCCAGACCCCGGTTCGGTTGGAAATGAACACGGCGGACGAATCGGCTGCGCCTACGGTTACGCCGTGTAGGTCCATGAGGTCGACATCGCCGTCGAACTCTTTATTCACGATGGTCCAAGACTTGCCGCCGTCCGAGCTGTGGGCTGCGCCGCCGACTTCCAGCGCGGCATACATCTGGTCGGGATTATTAGCCTCGATACCGATGCCCAGGATGCGGGTGGCGAAGGCCATCTGGACCGAGTCCTGGTTGATGATGGTGGCCAGGAGGGCCCAATTCTCGCCGCCATCTGTAGACTTGTATACTTCGCTGCCTTCCGTGCCCAGGAACATGGTATTCGGGTCATTGGGGTGGAATTTGATGGCCCACACGTGGCGGCCCTCAGCCATGTTCATGCGCTCAAAGCTGTCTCCGGAAGTCTTGGACCGGTAGACGCCGCGTTGTGTGCCCACGAAGACCGTCTTGGCGTCGTTGGGGTGAATGGCGATGGCCCGTACTTGGGGGGACGGCGGCATTCCCTTGGCCAACTTTTCCCATTTACCGTCCGACTCTTCCTTGCGGTAGAGGCCGTCCGCTTCCGCGCCGACGTAGATCAGTGTTTTTCCTGCCATATCTATATCCCTCCGGACGAAATTATTTGTGCACCAGACACTGGGTTTTCGGGTTCGAATGGGGCCATTCTGCGCAGACTGGCGGCCATTGTCAATCGGGCTGCTGGCTGTCCCTACGAATGCTGGGGCCCGTCATCAAGTTGTTGTTGATATTCTTGCGGTTCCGTCAGCATCTACCGATAATGTGAACCGTATCCGAGAAATGAATGGCTCGGTCGTGGCCGGCTAAGGGTCTGCCAGAGGTTTTCAGATCATGCCGGAATCGGCTGCTTACCTCTTGTTTGCCTTTGGTGTGGTCTTGTTGATCCGCAGTATCATCAGGCCCCGCAGGCTGAACAACGCGGAGAAAACGATCGGTCCGAGGCTGCTAGACAGTGTTCGATTGGGTCTGCGAAAATACCGCCGAGCCGGCCTTGTTATTGGGTTGGTGGTAATTGGGCTGATCTGGTACCCCTTTATAAATACGAGACCAGATTCAAAGCGCATAATTACGAAACGCGGAGGCGGCCGATGGGCATGTATCGAATATTTCCGGGGGACGATGGTGAAAGCCATATCGAGGAGTTGAGATTGGCGGACCACCCTGAGTTGGGCGCCATGACCAATATCAGCGAGGTCAAAGTCCAAGAATTTGAAGGCACTAGAGACATGCCTCTGCACCCGCTGCCGGAACGCCGGTTGATCATCCATCTGTCCGGCGAGGTTGAGATCACGACCAGTGACGGAGCCAAGCAGATCTTCCGGGCCGGCGATGTGCGGTTGATGGATGACGTGACCGGGCGTGGTCACGCCCACGTTGACCTTACCCCTTCTGAAGCGGTCTACATCATCCTCAAGGACTAGTTAGCTGGTTCGCCGCATCGCTACCAATTTGTGATTCAACCATCACGACACGGTGAAGTGACCTTTATTGGCAAGACGCTTGGCCCATCTTGGGTATCATGTCGATGTAGCCGCCGACGGCGACCGAGTCTGGTGAATGTTAAACCAGAATCGGTACGGTTGTATCCTTCTGGATCTGAGAATGCCTGGATTAGCCTGCCAGGATTTGTACCGCTGGATTGTTAATCTTGACCCTAACCAGGCACGTTATTAATATGATTATAGTACGGTTGAACGTGCGACCTTGCTATCTACAACTGCTCCACCCGGGGATTCTTCCGAGTGGAGCTTTTTGATTTTACAGAATGGCAAACCTGACCAGATGGACAATGTTGCTTAACATAACATTTAGAAATTATGGTTCCTTTATCCAGCGCGCCGCCCGGTTGATCCTGCCGGGCGGA
>Ga0208747_1000180_pt1 | contig 18427 bp, 16 predicted proteins | sample Knorr_S7_td_AAIW_FD_185597 | JGI IMG/M metagenome (GOLD analysis project Ga0208747, IMG submission 185597) | Marine microbial communities from Southern Atlantic Ocean transect - Knorr_S7_td_AAIW_ad_750m_LV_A (SPAdes) (version 2) | ecosystem: Environmental > Aquatic > Marine > Oceanic | place...
CCTAAAGCTCTTGGAATTACAAGTGCTCTAGAACTAGACGGTGCAAGTGTATGTGTTAACACAGGTACTACAACTGAACTTAACCTTGCTGATTTTTTCAGAGCTAATGGTATGAGTTATGAACCAGTTGTTTTTGAAAAAGCTGATGAAGTTCTTGCAGCTTATGATTCTGGTCGTTGTGACGTTCATACAACAGACAAATCAGGTCTAGCAGCGCAAAGAACAAAGCTTGCTCAACCAGATGACCACATGGTTCTTGGAGAAACTATTTCAAAAGAACCTCTAGGTCCTGTTACTCGTGAAGGTGATGAACCTTGGAGTGATATTGTATTCTGGACACTTAATGCTTTAATTACTTGGGATGAACTAGGTTTAGAAGCTGGTGATGCTGTTAAAAACATCGTTGGTGATACTAGTCAAACTCCTGAAGTAAAACGTATACTTGGTGTTGAAGGTGATCAAGGTGGACATTTAGGCCTAGATAAAGATTGGGCTTATTGGGCTCTTTTCGAAGTTGGTCATTATGGTGATATGTACGAACGTCATGTTGGTGCAAACACTCCTCTAGCTCTTGCAAGAGAAGGTTCACCAAATGCTGGTTGGAAAAATGGCGGTCTTATATACGCACCTCCAATTAGATAAGTATTAAAATACTATATAAAACTATACATATGCTCGGTATAATAACCGAGCATATTTTTTTGTTGTGATCAAAAAAAATAACAATAATATTAATCTTTTAAGTAGCTGATATAAAATTGGAAAATAAATAAAAAAATTAAAAGAAAAATATTGTTGAGGAAACATGAAAACTTTAGAAAAAAAATCTCGGTGGAAATGGGTTTTTGAAAACCCTACAAATTGCGCGGCTACTTTTGGAGGACTAGGTTTCTTATTTGGCGCAACAGTTAACGGTGGTGGATTAATATCTTCTTTAATATTGGGCGGAGTAACGGGTATATTAATTTATTTTATAGTTCGCTTTTTAAGAGGAAATTAAAGATGAATGTAAGAGCTGATATTATTAAACCTCCAAAACAAGATATTTTTAAAAGTGGTAAATTTAGATCTTATTTAGTTCAAGCTATTGTTTTAATTTTATTTTTTGGATTTGTTATTTGGGTCATTGATAATGCCTCAACCAATATGAAGGCCAATGGTATTGCTCACGGATTTGACTTTCTGTGGGAAAATTCCATGTTTGATATTGGTTATCTACCTTTTATTGAACATACCCCAGTACATACATACTTCCATGCATTCTTAGTAGGCTTACTTAATACAATTTTAGTTGCAGTTATTGGTATTTTTTTTGCAACAATACTAGGTTTTTTAGTTGGCATAGGAAGACTTTCCAATAATTGGTTAGTATCAAGATTTTGTGGTTTTTATGTAGAACTTTTTAGAAATATCCCTTTATTACTTCAACTTTTCTTTTGGTATCATGCAGTTTTAAGAATTTTACCTAGAGCTAAAAATAGTCTTCAAGCAGGTGATAGCTTTTTCTTAAATATTAAAGGTTTGTTTTTGCCAAAACCAATACCAGAAGCTGGTTTTAATTCTGTTTTAATGATTTTTTTATTATCAATAATTGCAATTATTTTTTTATGGAGATGGGCTAAGAAAAGACAAGCCAAAACTGGAGAGCAATTTCCAATATTTTATTCATCTTTGGTAATAATCATTTTACCTATAATCTTTGTTTCTTATTTATATAATTTTCCTATGTATCTTGAACAACCAGTTTTAAAAGGTTTTAATTTTAAAGGGGGCATTAGACTTATACCTGAACTTGTTGCTCTTTTATTGGCTTTATGTATTTATACAGGATCTTTTATTGCTGAAAATGTAAGATCTGGAATTCTTGCAATTAATAAAGGTCAAATAGAAGCAGCAAATGCAGTTGGATTGAAAAGAATACAAATATTGCGACTAGTCGTTATTCCACAAGCTATGAGAGTAATTATTCCTCCTTTAACTAGTCAATATTTAAATTTAACAAAAAATTCTTCTCTTGCAGTAGCTATTGCTTATCCTGATTTAGTGCATGTTTTTGCTGGAACAGCATTAATGCAAACAGGACAAGCTGTTGAAATATTGGCGATGACCATGGCTGTTTATTTAAGTTTAAGTATAACTATTTCTTTATTGATGAATTGGTACAATAAAGCAATTGCATTACAGGATCGTTAATTATGGTTCAAAAACCTCCTACAATTCTCACTGAAAATGAACCATTAAGAAAAGCTCCTATAGTAAGTATTGGAATTATAGATTGGTTAAGAAAAAATTTGTTTTCAACTTGGTACAATACAATTTTTACTATTTTAGGTATTTATATTTTATATCTAGCAATTCCTCCTTTTTTTCAATGGGCAATTCTAGATGCGGTTTGGTCGGGTGAAGATCGAACTGTTTGTGAATGGTATGATGAAAACAAAGTTAAATATAGGGCTGGAGCTTGTTGGCTTCTTATAAAAGTTTATTTTAACTTTTTTACTTACGGATTTTATCCTGATGAACTCCAATGGAGAGTAAACTTATCCTTTATTATTTTAGCAGTTGCAACTGCTTTAATGTTTATTCCTAATATAAAAAAGAAACACTATATAGGAATGTTTCTTTTTTTAATTTATCCATTTATTGCTTTTTTTCTTTTATCTGGGAATGATACATTAGGATTAGACCATGTTAGTACCCATAAATGGGGAGGTCTATTTTTAACATTTCTTTTAGGTAGTATTGGTATAGTGTTTGCTTTGCCTTTAGGTATTATATTAGCACTGGGTAGGAGATCAAAATTACCTGTTGTTAGAATTTTGTCAGTAATTTTCATAGAATTTTGGAGAGGCATACCTCTTATCACCGTTTTGTTTTTTGCTGCAGTTATGTTCCCATTATTTGTTCCTCAAGGAGTCGAAATTGATAACCTATTAAGATGTATAGTTGGCTTAACCGTATTTGGCGGCGCCTATATGGCAGAAGTGGTCAGAGGAGGGCTTCAGGCACTCCCAAAAGGTCAATATGAATCTGCGCAAGCTGTTGGTCTAGGTTATTGGAGAATGATGGGATTGGTAATAATGCCTCAAGCATTGCGCATCGTTATACCTGGTATAGTTAATACTTTTATAGGTTTGTTTAAAGATACGACTCTTGTATTTATTATTAGTCTTATGGATTTATTGCTTACAATCTTTACTAGTAATACTAATCCTGATTGGATGGGATTTCCTTTTGAAGGGTATATTTTTGCTGCTTCTGTTTATTTTATTATTTGTTTCAGTTTATCTCGTTATAGCCTCAGAGTTGAAAATAAACTTATGGTATCCAAACAACATTAATTATCTTTTATATTTTGATATATTTGTATTGACTTTATTTATAATTTTAATAAAGTAGAACAAAAGTAGAACAAAATATTATCAAAATTGATAAAATTATTGTTTTTCAATAAGTTATTTTAATTTTTAAACATGATGTCTGAATACAAAAATTTTGACCTTTTTAGTATCATTAAAAAAACGCAGATAAATACACCAGTATTTCTGGATAAGGTTTCAGCCGGTTTCCCTTCACCAGCTACAGATTACATGGAAAATAAGTTAGATTTAAATGAATATTTAATTAGACATCCTGCAGCCACCTTTATTGTCAAAGCTAGTGGTTCATCGATGGTAAATGCGGATATTTATTCTGGTGACTTATTGATTGTTGATCGTAGTGTTACGCCTAAAAGTAATAATATTGTTATAGCTTCAATTTTTGGAGACTTAACAGTAAAAAAATTGAAGAAAAAGGAAAAATCTTTTTTTCTTATATCAGCTAATGATGAATATCCTAGTATTGAAGTGAAAGAAGAAATGGAATGTTTTATTTGGGGAGTAGTAACTTATATAATTCATGAGACAACTTCCAGCTAATCATCAGTCACTACTACAGTCAATTGCATTGATTGATTGCAATTCTTTTTATGCATCGTGTGAAAGGATATTTAATCCTAAGTTATTGGGTAAGCCAATTGTTGTTTTATCAAACAATGATGGCTGTATCATCACACGTTCGGCAGAAGCTAAAGCCTTGGGAATTAAAATGGGAGAACCATATTTTAAGGTAAAAAAAATTATAGAAAAAAATAACGTAAAAGTTTTTTCATCAAATTATTCATTATACGGAGATATATCACAAAGAGTTATGGAAATTCTTTTAGGGTTTTCCCCTGAGGTAGAAATATACTCCATTGATGAGGCTTTTTTAAATTTTAAAGGATTTAAAAATCATGAGTTGTTGACGTATTGTAAGCATATTAGACAAACTATTAAGCAATGGGTCGGCATTCCAGTTAGCATTGGAGTTGGCTCAACAAAAACACTTTCAAAAATAGCCAATCATCTTGCCAAAAAAGATGATGATTACGAAGGAGTATGTATTTTAAAAGATGGTGAAAAAATTGATGAAGCTTTGAGTAGAATTGAAATTGGTGATGTGTGGGGAATAGGGAGGCGTTTGTCAAAATTTTTAAGAAATTATGAAGTGCACACCGCTAAACAGTTTACGCTTCTTGATCGACGGTGGATCAGAAAAAACATGGGAGTTGTTGGAGAGAAAATCCAACTAGAATTGCGTGGTATTTCCTGCTTGGATTTAGAATTATTGCCTAGTCCTAAAAAGAGTTGCTGCGTTTCCAGGTCTTTTAGACGCCCAATTGAGAAAATTGAAGAGCTGCAGGAATCTATTGCCAATTATGGTTCGCGTGTTGCAGAAAAGATAAGGGAAGAAGGTCTAATAGCTCAGTCTATGAGTATATTTGTTTTAACCAACCATTTTAACAAAAGAGAAAAACAGTATTCTAATTCTATAAAGTTACAGCTTGATTATCCAACGAGCGACAGCAAATTGATTGTAAAAAGAGCAGTTGAGGGAATTAAACGTATATACAAGGAGGGATATCGTTATAAAAAAGCAGGGATAATTTTATATGAATTGCACAGTTCTTCGTCAGTGCGAGGTTTGTTGGATTATGATAGGACAAGATCCGATTCTTTAATGAAATCTTTGGATGAAATTAATTATCGTTATGGCAGTACAACATTAAGACTTGCGGCAGAGGGAATAAAGAAAAGTTGGCAAATGCGAAGAGAAAAAGTTTCACCTTGTTATACCACTAGTTTTGACCAACTAATGATTGTAAAAAGTTGATATGAATAATTATGGTGCACAAAATATGGTTGCGTGTTTAAAAAAAGTTTTAATGAAGAGGCCACAAAAATTCATGTCTAAGGTTGATCTTCAAAAATGGAATTATACATCACCCCTAGATCAAGATTTTATAAATGAAAATTATAATGAATTTTACAAAATAATTAAAAATTCAGGAGCGGAAATAGTAGATTTAAAATTAATAAATGAGAATACAGAATTATGCGATTCCATTTTTACCCACGATCCTTCATTAGTTCTCAAAGAAGGTGCCATTATACTGAATATGGGAAAAAAATTGCGAAAAAAAGAAACAGAAGAACATATAAATTTTTATAATAAAGAACAAATTCCAATTATAGGGAAAATTATAAATAATGGTTCAGTAGAAGGCGGAGATTGCCTTTGGATAAACAACAAGACACTACTTGTTGGTGAAAGTGATAGAACTAATAAATCTGGCATCAATCAACTATCTGGAATTTTAAATAAACATAATATTTTATTAATACCAATAAAATTACCAAAATATGATAATGAAAAATCTTGTTTTCATTTAATGTCTTTAATTTCCATGTTGGATGACGATCTAGCTATAGGATGTATGTCTCTATTACCCCTGGATTTAATCAATTTGTTAAATAAAAATAATATCAAAGTTATTGAAATTCCTGAAGATGAATATTTTGATAGTAAAACTTTGGCAGTTAATATTTTGGCTTTATCCCCTAGAAATCTAGTTGCAATGAAAGGCTATCCCAAAACAATTGATTTACTTTATAAATATGGATGTCAAATAAACTTATTTTCAGGAAGTGAGCTATGTATAAAGGCTGAGGGCGGTCCAACTTGTTTAACAAGACCGATATGGAGAGAATAAAATGGCTCCCCGGGCCGGGCTCGAACCAGCGACCGATCGGTTAACAGCCGATTGCTCTACCACTGAGCTACCGAGGAACACAAACTTGTTGATAATAAAAAAAAATAGAAAAAACAAGATAAATTTGGAGGCTCGGAGCGGAATCGAACCGCTGTGCAAGGCTTTGCAGGCCCCTACATAACCACTCTGCCACCGAGCCTAATTTGGTGGACAATTAATGATTATTTATCTTTAAGTCAATTAAACACATTTGAGATTAGTAATTTTGAGTGGTAATCAATTGGTTTAGTTATTTAAATACAAAATAAATAATATAATAAGCTATATTTCTTCAATATGAATTTTAATTATCAAAAAGCAAGAGATCTAATGGTGGAGAACCAGTTACGACCAAATAAGATTCAAGATGCTAATATTTTGGAGGTATTTAAAGCTGTACCAAAAGAAGTTTTTTTGTATGAAGAAAATAGGGCAGCGACTTATTCAGATTTAGATATCCATTTAAGTGGAAACAGAGGCTACTTAAAAACTCTTCATATAGCTCAGTTAATCAATAGTGCTAACATTAAAAAAAATCATAAAATCTTGCACATTGGAGGGTTGACAGGTTATGTCTCAGTTTTGATGGCAAATTTATGCAAAGAGGTAATCGTTGTTGAGCCTAATAGCAAGTTGAAGTCTTTACTGGAAAAAAATATTATACTCCAAAATATTAGTAATATCAAAATTGTAGATGGCAAATTAGATGGTGGTTTTGTTGAGGAATCTCCTTATGATTTAATATTTATTGATAGTCCTATTAACCATTTAAAGGATATGATTAAGCAGCAACTTAACAATGAACTAGGAAAAATTATTATGATCCAAAAAGTTGCTAATTACCTTAATCATGCTTATAAAATTATTAAAAATCACAATAATTACACAAAAGAATATTTGTTTGATGTGTTCACTAAATATGAACTATATGAAGAATCAGAAGGTTTCGTTTTTTAGTGAAAATCTTTCTACAAATTTTATTTTTTATTTTTTTAGCATCAAACCTAAATGCGTTAAATATTGATGAAGCAATTAAAAGCACAATATTAAATAATCCAAAAGTTAAAATAGCTATTGAAAAATTAACTGAGTCAAAAGAATTGATGTCATATGCTTATGGGTCTAAAAAACCGACATTAACAAGCACTATCTCTGGCACATACGCTAATGCAGATAAAAATACCTCAACAGCATCTACTACCCCAGAAACCTTAACAGATAAGTACCAATTAACTCTCTCACAAAATCTATATGATGCGGGTTATAATGAATTAGAGATTGCAAGATCAAAAATTTTATTTAACGATGAAGTAATTCAATTTAAAATAACTCTTCAAAGTTTAATTCTTGAAGCCATAGAAGGTTACTTAACTGTTATTAATTATGAAAAATCTTTAGAAGCAAACCAAAAAAATTATGATTCAGTGTCAAAAGCATTTGAAGAAACCAAAACACGTTTTGATCTTGGTTCTGCAACATTATATGATTTACAAAATGCCGAAGCTTCCTTTGCTATAGCTTCTTCAAATTTATTTGCGGCAGAACAAAATGTTCAAATCAGTAATAAAAGTTTTAAACGTGTAGTGGGTCTTCAAGCTATAAATTTGGAAGATCAGCTAAATATAAACAACTTGGTTAATTTATCCAACACTATTGAAACTGCCATGGATCAAAATCTGAACTTACTTTTAGCAATAAATGATATTGAAAATAAGAAAATTCTACTTCTAAAAGAAAAAAAATCTAAAAAACCAAATTTGGATATAAGTGGAACGGCTGAATATTCGGATAGTGGAAGGGTCGACTCAGGTACAAAACTCACGCAAGGTTCTGTAGCTTTGACTCTCACAATACCTTTGTATCAAAAAGATCAGGATAATTCTAATATAAGAAAATATTATTCACAAATTCTTCAGTCAGAAATTTATTTGGAAGATTTCAGAGAGGATATACAGATACAAATTTATAATACCTATAAAGATTTTAAAATTAGTGAATCAAATATGTCAACCAACCAAATTGTAATTAAATCAATTGAAACGTCTTTAAATAGCTTAAATGAGGAATATAACATTGGAACTAAAACAATCACTGATTTGGTTAATGAGGAAGAAAAACTTCTTAATGCTAATGTTAATTATTTGAATTCAAAAAAAAATTTTATAACAAATTACTTTAAATTAAAATCTCTTGATGGCAGCCTTATAAAGTTGTTTGAACATTATATACCTGCAACTAATTAATCATTTAAATACCACTTTGCATAAGATATAAGTTTCTTTGAACAGATGTCTGAACAACAATCAATAAAAGACACCCTTGATGTTATTAGAAAAGCTTTAGAAGATGATGAATCTTCTTTAGAGGAAATTAAAGACAATGTTTTAATATTGAATAAACTTGTAAAAGAAGATGGAACTATTGACGTTATTGAAGACAATTCATTAACTAAATCTGAAATTAAGGAAATTTTAGATAATAAACTTGAAGAATTATTTGATCAGCATTTTGAAAAATGGCTTAATAGTAAATTGCCAGCTCATTTAGAAAAATATTTTAATAAAAAATAATCAAGGTAACATGCAATTAGAAAAACAATTTAATTATATAAAGGAGGAAGCCTTAATTTACAAAAATTGGGAAAACTCAGGATCATTCAAGCCTAAAAAAAATTCTGAACCCTATAGCATAATGATGCCACCTCCCAATGTGACAGGTAGTTTGCATATGGGCCATGCTTTAAATTTTACTTTACAAGATATTCTCATTCGCTTTCATCGAATGAAGGGCAAGGAAGTTTTATGGCAAGCAGGAACTGATCATGCTGGGATAGCAACACAGATGGTTGTTGAAAGGCAATTACAAGAAAAAAATCTTACAAAAAATGATCTTGGAAGAGAAAAATTTATTAATAAAGTTTGGGAATGGAAAAAAGAATCCGGTGGAAAAATTAGTAACCAATTAAGACGTTTAGGTGCTTCAGCAGATTGGTCTAGAGAACGTTTCACCATGGATGAAGGTTTGTCGAAAGCTGTTAAAAAAGTTTTTGTTGAATTATACAAGGATAAAATTATCTATAAGGATAAAAGACTTGTTAATTGGGACCCTAAATTATTAACGGCTATATCTGATTTAGAAGTTGAACAAAAAGAACATGAGGGATTTCTTTGGCATATAAAGTACCCTATTGATAAAGATAACTATATAGTTGTTGCAACTACTCGACCTGAAACAATGCTCGGTGACACTGCTGTCGCAGTTCATCCTGAAGACTCAAGGTATAAAAATTATGTAGGAAGTACATGCATTCTTCCTCTTACAAACCGAAAAATTAAAATCATTGCTGATGAATACGCTGATCCAGAAAAGGGTACGGGTGCTGTAAAAATTACTCCTGCGCATGATTTTAATGATTTTGAAGTTGGAAAAAGACATGATTTAGAGTTTATTAATATTTTTGATGAGTACGCAAAATGTAATGAATCAACACCTAAGCAATTCCAGGGATTAGATAGATTTGAAGCAAGAAAAAAAATCATTCAAGAACTCAGTAATTTAAATTTACTTCTTAAAGAGGAAAAACAATTAATGGTAGTACCCTATGGTGATAGATCTGGCGTCATAATAGAACCTTGGTTAACAGATCAATGGTTCTGTGATGCAAAAAAACTATCTGTTAAACCAATTTTGGCAGTTAAAAATGGTGATACTGAAATCATTCCAAAACAATGGGAGAAAACTTTCTATAATTGGATGGAAAATATACAACCCTGGTGCATTTCACGACAGTTATGGTGGGGACATCAAATACCTGCTTGGTATGGACCTGATAAAAAGATTTTTGTTGCTGAGAATGTTGATGAAGCAAAAAAAGAAGCCTTCAATTATTATAAAAAAGACACTGTTTTGTCGCAAGATAATGACGTTCTAGATACATGGTTTTCATCTGCTTTATGGACATTTTCAACATTGGATTGGCCAGAAAAAAGCTACGAATTGGATAGATTTTATCCTGGGAATGTTCTTGTAACAGGTTTTGATATTATATTTTTTTGGGTAGCAAGAATGATGATGATGGGCTCCCATTTTATGAAAAACACTCCCTTTAAGCAAGTTTATATACATCCTCTTATTCGTGATGAGAAAGGTCAAAAAATGTCTAAATCCAAGGGTAATGTTATTGATCCCTTAGATTTGCTAGATAAATATGGTGCTGACACACTTCGCTTCACTCTTGCAGCTTTAATGAATCCTGGAAGAGACGTAAAGTTATCTGAGTCAAGGGTTAAAGGATACAAATCTTTTACTAATAAAATTTGGAATGCTTCAAAATTCCTTAAGATTAATAATTGCAATCTAGATTTAAATTTTAAATATTCTGAAGTTCAACTACCAGTTAATCAATGGATAATTAACGAGCTAGCCTCTACTGTAAAAAAAATTGATGATTTCATGTCAAAGTACTTATTTCATGAAGTTGGCAATGAATTATATCATTTTATATGGCATACTTATTGTGATTGGTATGTAGAATTTGCCAAATCTTTATTTCAGGACGATTCAAATAAATCAAAAGAAACTAAAGATGTTTCTATATGGGTTTTTTTAGAAATATTAAAAATAGCTCACCCAATTATGCCTTTTATTACTGAAAAACTTTGGAACTCACATTTTAACAAAGATGAATATTTAATGAACCAACAGTATATTAATATTCCAATTCAAAAAAATTATATTCAATCACAATTTAATTTTAAAAACTTAACTCAAATAATATCTGCAATAAGAAATTTGCGTTCTGAATTAAACATTCCATATAAGGATAAAATTGACTTATTTATAAATAATTCTGATAATGATTTCATAAATTTTTTAAATACTTTTAAAAATGAAATTATTCATTTATTAAAATTAAATAATTTGTCTTTTAATACTATTTTTTCAAAATCAGATAGTTCTGCCTATATTGTTATTTCTAATTCAACACTAATAGTTCCCTTAGAGGGAGTTATTGATACCAACGAAGAAATTGGCAAACTAAATTTAAAAAAGAAAAAAGAATATTCTGAATTAATTAATTTACAAAATAAATTAAATAACCCTCAGTTCATTGCTAAAGCGCCAAAAAATATTATAGAACAATTTAAAATGCAGTCAGAAGAAATTAAATCTTCTATTGAAAAAATTGATCAAATAATAAATACTATAAAATAGTTATGGGTGATAAAGGATCAAATATAAAATCAAAATTACCAAGTAGGCACGTGAGTGTAGGTCCTAAAAGTGCTCCTCATAGATCCATGTACTATGCCATGGGCTTGACAGAGGAGGAAATTTATCAACCTTTTATTGGAGTTGCTACTACTTGGAATGAATCCGCTCCTTGCAATATAACTCTAGGAAGGCAAGCTCAGGCTGTAAAAATTGGGGTAAAAGAAAAATTAGGAACGCCCAGAGAATTCACAACTATTACGGTTACTGATGGAATTGCAATGGGTCATGAAGCGATGAAAGCTTCTTTAGTAAGCCGTGAAGTGATTGCCGATAGTGTTGAACTCTCAGTAAGAGGTCATTGTTATGATGGAATAGTAGGATTAGCAGGATGTGATAAATCATTGCCTGGGTTAATGATGGCAATGGTTCGCTTAAATATTCCCTCAGTATTCATTTATGGTGGTTCTATACTTCCTGGAAAGTATAAAGGAAAAGATTTAACTATAGTTGATGTTTTTGAAGCAGTAGGAAAGCACGCTCTTGGAACAATTGATGACAATGAATTGAAAGCAATTGAGCAAGTTGCCTGTCCATCAGCAGGTTCATGTGGAGGACAATTTACTGCAAATACTATGGCATGTATTTCTGAAGCTTTGGGATTAGCACTTACTAATTCAGCTATGACACCAGCAACTTACGAAGAAAGAGATAATTATGGTATTGAGAGTGGTAGAGCAGTAATGAATTTAATTGAAAAAAATATTAGGCCGAGAGATATTGTAACAATTGAGTCTTTAAAAAATGCGGCTGTAGTAGTTGCTGCAACGGGAGGATCTACTAATGCAGCTTTGCATTTACCTGCTATCGCAAATGAGGCTGGCATCAAATTTACACTGAGAGATGTTGTAGAAATTTACCAAAAAACTCCTTACATTGGAGACATGTCCCCTGGAGGAAAATATGTTGCTAAAGATTTGTATGATGTGGGTGGAGTTCCTGTAGTAATTAAATCACTGCTTGATGGTGGATATATTAATGGAGATTGTTTAACAGTTACAGGACAAACAATTGCTGAAAATCATAAAGATACCATTTTTCCTACTAATCAAGATGTTGTTTACCCTTGTAATAAACCCATCAGTAATCATAGTTCCGTCGTTGGCTTATGGGGAAATTTGGCTGAAGATGGTTCTATTTCAAAAATTGCTGGATTAACAAACTTACATTTTAAAGGCAAAGCAAAATGTTTTGACTGTGAAGAAGATGCTTTAACAGCTGTTTTAAAAAATGAAATTAAGGCAGGTGACGCTGTCATTATAAGATATGAAGGACCCAAAGGTGGTCCAGGAATGCGTGAAATGTTATCCACTACAGCTGCTATTTATGGTCAAGGATTAGGTGAATCTGTAGCTTTAATTACTGATGGAAGATTTTCTGGTGGAACAAGAGGATTTTGTATAGGCCATGTAGGGCCAGAAGCTGCAGAAGGAGGAATGATTGGTCTATTGAAAGATGGAGATGAAATTATCATTGATGCAACAAAAGGTACTATCAATGTGACACTTTCTAAAGAAGAAATTGAAAAGAGAAAAAAAGAATGGAAACCACGTCAAACTAATCACAATTCTGGTTCAATTTGGAAATACGCTCAGACTGTTGGCCCTGCATACGAAGGCGCTGTAACACAACCTGGTGCCAAAAAAGAAACACATACTTACGCCGATATCTAATTTTTAATCACTTATTTCTAATATTACTGGAGTATGATCTGAAGCTTTTTCCCAACCTCTAGGTTGTCTATCGATTTTTACAGATTGAATTAAGTCGGTTATTTCTGGTGACGTTAAAAAATGATCAATTCTAAGTCCATTGCCTTTTTGCCAACTTCCCCCTCTATATCCCCAGAAAGTCCAGTTAGTGCTTCCTTTAATAAAATATTTAACAGTATCAGTAAATCCTGAATTTATTAATATTCTATATTGTTCACGAGTTTTTGGATGAGCGCATGCATCGTTTTTGTAATTTTCTGGAGAATAAACATCTTCATCTGTTGGTATCACATTGAAGTCTCCTCCAATAATAATTGGATTGTTTTTATTATAAAGATCTAGAATATGTTTGTTAAACTTCTTCATCCATTTAATTTTATAATCAAATTTGTCTGTTTCAATAGGATTTCCATTGGGTAAATATATATTAAATAATTTAACTGATTGTTTAAGTTGAGATAGTTGAATTTCAGTTTCTATTATACGTGCATTTTTATCGTCAATAAAAGTTGGAATTTTATTATTCAGAATTTTTAATGGATTTTTACTTAATATCGCAACTCCATTCCAAGCTTTTTGACCATTTACATAAGCTGTATATCCGGTAGATTTAATTTCATCATATGGAAAATTTTCATCCGTGCATTTTAACTCCTGAATAAGATAAATATCTGATTGATCTTTTTTTATGAAACTAGTTAAGTGCTCTATTCTTGCATTAATAGAATTAACATTCCATGTTGCTATTTTCATTAATTAAATTGAAAATGAAGTCCCACAACCGCAGGAAGAAGAAGCTTGAGGATTTGTTATTTTAAAAGAGGATCCAATTAACTCATTTACATAATCAATTGTAGATCCTTTAATGAAGTTATAGGAAGTATTATCAACTAGAATTTCAATTTTTAAACCCGGTATAAGAATATCATCAGAATTTACTTTATTCTCAAAATCAAACTTATATTGGAAACCAGCGCAACCTCCGCCCAATACAGTAATTCTAAAATATTTTACGTTATCTTTTTTTAAAACGTTAGCTATATGTTCTTGGGCATTTTCTGTAATTTCAATATTATTTTCCATATAATTTCTGTAATTTTTTAACTTTAAGTAATATAAGGCATTTTTTAACCAATTAAATCATTTTTTATGCTCAATTCTTTATCTGCTAACCCACTAAAAACAAAAGGCCGTTTATATGTAGAATTTCAAGAAGAAACTTCACGAACTCCTTTTGAAAGAGATAGAGACCGTATAATTCATTCCAGTTCATTTAGAAAACTTAAACACAAAACCCAAGTTTTTATAGAAAGTGATAGCGACTATTATAGAACTCGACTAACTCATTCATTGGAGGTAGCTCAAATTTCTCGATCACTATGTAGAGCAATGAATTTAAATGAAGATCTTGGTGAAGTAGTATCCTTAGCACATGATTTAGGCCATCCTCCTTTTGGCCATAATGGGGAAAATGCCCTTAACACATCAATGAAAAATTTTGGAGGCTTTAATCATAATGATCAAACTTTAAGAGTAATCACTCAAATAGAAAAAAGACATCCAGAATTTGATGGATTAAATTTAACGTGGGAGAGTTTAGAGGGCATAGTAAAACATAATGGTATAATGAATAATAAAATTCCTTTTCATATCAATTCATATAATAAACTTCATAATTTATCTCTAAATAAAAACCCACATCTAGAATCTCAAATTGCTGCTATAGCTGATGATGTTGCATATAATAACCATGATATAGAAGATGCTTTAAGAGCAGGTTTAATTAATTTACAAACACTAAATGAAGTTATGTATTTTCAAGAAATTATTCAAGAGTTAAAAGATAGATACCCAGATATTGAAGATAATTTATTAACCTATCAAATGTTAAGAATGAGTATTTCAAAAATGATTAAGGATATAATTAAAAATTCTAATAAAAACATTTCACAATTAAAGATTAAAACAAATAATGATGTTTTTAATCAATCTAATTTTCTTATTTCCATGTCAGATAATATGAAAATTGATTCTATAAAAATTAGTAAATTTTTATATAAAAATGTTTATAATCATCCAAAATTAATTAAAAAAAGAACCAATTCTGAGAATACTATTTTAAAACTGTTTGAATATTTTGAAAAAAATTTTGATAAACTTCCAATTGATTGGTTATCAAGAAATAAAAAACAAAGTAAACATAGAATAATATGTGATTATATATCGGGAATGACTGATAGATATGCGTCTAAACTTTACAGATCATTATATGAATGATTACATAACTGAGTTTAAGAAAGATTTAAATAAGATCATTAATGATCTGATAGAAAAAAATATTATAAACGATTTTAATTTTAATAAACTTAGTATTGATTATTCATCAAAATCTAAGCAGGGAGACATATCCACTAATTTGTTTTTAATTTTGTTAAAGCAAAATTTAAAAAAAAATTATGATTTAAAAGATCACATTTTCAAATTTCTATCTTCATTAAATTATATTGAAAAGATTGATATAGTAAAAGCTGGATTTATTAATGTTGTGTTTAAAAAAGATTTTTTAATTTCAAAATTAATTGATTTATTTTCTAATAATGAACAATATGGATTTAATAACATCGGAAATGGAAAAAAAATTAATATAGAATTTGTTTCTGCCAATCCTACAGGCCCTATTCATGTTGCTCATATGCGTGGTGCGGTTCTTGGAGATGTATTGGCTTCAATTTTAGAATCTTCAGGATTTAAAGTTACTAGAGAATACTATGTAAATGACGCTGGTTCGCAAATTAGAGTTATGGGCCAATCTTTATACAAAAGATACCAACAATTATTCGACAATCAAGTTGTTTTAACTCCTAATGAATATCCTGGTGAATATTTAAAAAATATTGCTAAAATTATTTATGATCAAGATGGTGATAAATGGCTGAAAACAAAAAATGAGATTGAAAAATTTAAATATTTTGAGATTTTTGCTGTTAAAAATTTAGTAGCCAGGATTAAAGAAGATTTATCACTAATTAATATTAATTTTGATATATTTACTTTTGAGTCAGAAATAGTTGTTAATAAATTTATTAATAAAGTTTTTACTTTGCTAAAAGAAAAAAATCTTTTGTATGAGGGTGTCTTAGATAAACCAATGAATGAAGAAGAAAGTGATTGGGAGCCTCGCAAACAGTTGTTGTATCGTTCAACTAATTTCGGCGATGATGTAGACAGGGCTTTTCAAAAAGCCAATGGGGAATGGACCTATTTTGCCAATGATGCTGCTTATCATTATGAAAAATACTCCAGAGGATATGATCAATTAATAAATATTTGGGGAGCTGATCATATTGGATATATTAGTCGCATGAAGTCCATTGTTGAAATCATATCAAATAAAAAAAATTATTTAGATATTCAAATTTGTCAAATGGTTCATTTAAGAAAAAATGGAAAATTATTAAAAATCTCAAAAAGAGAAGGCAATTTTGTAACATTGAAGAAAATACAACAAGAAGTTGGAAAGGATGCTTTGAGATACTTCATGATTTCTTCTAAAAGTGGAACTCCAATGGATTTCGATATGGATAAAGTTGTAGAAAAAAATAAAGATAACCCCGTTTTTTATTGTCAATATGCATTTGCTAGGGCGTCATCTGTTATTCGTAAGGCTAATTTATCTAAAGAAATACCAGATATTCATTCATCAATTGATCAATTTTCAAGTAATTATGTTAGCGAACATGAATGGAAAATTATTCTTAAAATACTCGCATGGCCATATTTGTTGAGTCAAGCAGCAGCATTTAAGCAGCCACATAGAATAATAATTTATTTAGAAGATTTGTGTTCACATTTTCACTCCTTCTGGAATAAAGGAAAAGACGATCAATCTTTAAGATTAATTGATGAAAAAAATATTAATAAAACAATCTCTAAACTTATTTGGCTGGAATCATTAAGGATTACTTTAAAGCAAGCTTTTAATATTATTGGAATAGATGCGCCAGAAATTATGTAATGGCAAAAAAAAGTTTATTTAAAAAAAGAAAAACATTTAACTATAATAAATATTTTATCTTAGGATTTATAATAATTATTATTATTTTATTTTTTTATTATTATCCAAATCGAGCTTATTTTGAAATTCCAGATTTTAATGGAACTTACTATATCGTACCAGAAGACAAAGGAGGTGAAAAAATCATTAACCAAGATAAAAAAGGATTGCATCTTTCTAACCCGCCTGTTGATAAGATAGAAATATTCAAGGATCCTACCTTGAAGTTTTCTATTCAAGTATACACTAGTGACGATTATGACGTTATTAAAAATATGATCAAATCCATGATGAATTCAGTTGATTCAATTTTTTCTTCAGATGATTTGTATGTAGCAGTTCTGAAACATAATTTTGGAAACGAATTTTTTTTACTTTATAAAAATTTCAACTCACGAAATGAAGCACTTGATCATTGTGATAAATATGTATATTTTTTAGATAATTGTATAATAGTAAATGTTCAAAATCTAGAATAACAATCGCAGAATCGCTTAAATATCTTATAGTTTAAAAATGTTGCTAGAAAATGATAATACACAAGAAAATAAGGATCAATTTAATATTCTTCTGACTGGATACGAAGGCCCTATTGATTTATTGCTTGATTTGGCACGAAAACAAAAGGTTAATTTATCTGATATTTCTATACTTGAGCTAGCTGAACAATATATTAAATTTATTAATAACTATAATAAAATTCATCTTGAAATTGCGGCGGACTATTTGGTTATGGCTGCTTGGCTTACTTATTTAAAGTCAAGATTATTACTTCCTAAAGATGAAACAACTGAGGATTTTGCTCCAGAAGATTTAGAAGAAGCCTTGAGATACCAACTACAAAGACTAGAGATGATGCAGAATATTTCAAAAAAATTATATGATAGACCTCTAATAAATAGGGATATTTTTTATGGAGGTTCTATTGAGGGAGTAAATATTAAATATAATATAACTTATAAAGCTTCTTTATTTGATATATTAAATACATACTCAAATTTAATTAATAAAGGAAATCAAGCTACTCGTTTGTCTATTACTTTATCTGAGTTATATTCAGTAGACCATGCTATTCAAAGAATTAAAGGCATTTTTGGAACTATTACAGAATGGACAAATTTCATGAATCTGATTCCTCAATTTGGAACAAATAAAATAATTAATAAATCATCCATCTCTTCAAATTTTGTTGCTTCATTAGAATTGGTAAAAAATGGATTTATAGAAATTAAACAAACAGAAACATTTGGCAATATTTTTTTAAGATCGAAATCT
>Ga0208747_1000190_pt1 | contig 17879 bp, 17 predicted proteins | sample Knorr_S7_td_AAIW_FD_185597 | JGI IMG/M metagenome (GOLD analysis project Ga0208747, IMG submission 185597) | Marine microbial communities from Southern Atlantic Ocean transect - Knorr_S7_td_AAIW_ad_750m_LV_A (SPAdes) (version 2) | ecosystem: Environmental > Aquatic > Marine > Oceanic | place...
GCGCCGGCGTTGTTGACTAAGACATCCAATCGTTGATGGCGATGCTTGAACTCATCGGCCAGGCGGCGCACCTCTTTCTGGGAAGACAGGTCGGCCACCAAATACTCCACAGAGGCGTTGCCGCTCTCTTCACGCATGTCAATGGCAGTTGCCGAGCACTTAGCCTCGTTGCGCCCGACGATGACCACATCCGCGCCCATGTGGGCCAATTCAAGAGCGGTGGCCCGCCCGATGCCATCGGTAGCCCCGGTCACCAGGCATGTTTTTCCGGCCATCAGCTTGGACCGGCAAGTCAATTTAATGGTCATCTGGGCCTCCGAAGGCCATGCAGCGGCTGATATCTACTATCGACCTTAGAATCGTAACCTATCATGGGTAGGTTACCTAGGGCTATCCAGCCCGATCTGGTGGCCACGGCAGTTCGAGAATGTGAAATGGGACTGCCATTTCGGCGCCTCACCCAATCGCAAATTGATTCCCCAAGGCCCAGGGAGTAATCTGTTTTCCGTTGAACATTGACTCGAGAGACGGGCCCGCCGGCCCAATCAGAGGGTTTTGGGAGCGCTGATTTGGATTTTGAACTTAAAGCATCGACCGAGCCCGGCAAACGGATGGTCGAGCTAGCTGAAAAACATGCCGCCGATTTCGCCATTACGGCAGCGGAACATGACCGTAAAGGGACCTTCCCCGTAGAGAACATAACCGCCCTAAAACAGAGCGGTTTCGCCGCTGCTGCTGTGCCCAAGGAATTCGGCGGCATGGGCGTTACATCCGCCCATGACTGCATCGTGGCCATGAACCGTCTGGGGCGAGCTGAAGGATCAACCCCATTGGCCTTCACGATGCATCTGTCTAGGACTCTCGGCACGGCGCGAGCCCTACGGAACGCCATAGCCTCCGGGAATCAGGCGCTGCAGAATCGAGCCGAGAACCTGCTGGAAAAGATTGGCGCCGGTGAGATTTTTATCACTGTCGCCAACTCAGAGCCCGGCGCCGATGTAAGAACTTCGAAGACCCTAGCCACGAAAACTGACGGTGGTTGGTTATTGAACGGCTTCAAGACCTTTGCCACCGGTTCACCCGCCGCCGACGTACTGGCCGTGAGAGCACGGTTCGAGAACGATGCAGGCGAGCTACGAATGGGAGCCGCCATTGTCCCCGTAGACCGGCCTGGAGTTGAGATCAAGAACAACTGGGACGGATTGGGCATGCGCTCATCAGGAAGCCACGACGTGGTCTTCACGGATTACTTCGTCTCCGATGACGAGTTCGACGACATTGGGGTTTATGGGCAATTCAACGCTCCGTTCTTGGCCTTGGGTGGGTTATCGAGCATGGGGCTCTCTTCCATATTTTTGGGCATCGCCGAGACTGCTCATGAGATCGCTGTCTCCGCCATAAAGAAAAAAGAAGGCGGGACCAGGTATCCCATGAACCAGGTAACCGTTGCGGAGAACGAGATTGACTTAGCCGCGGCCCGGGGAATCCTAAGTCGGGGCGCTCAGTACTACGACGACTTTTACCAAACAACAGTCGAGCAGCCCGTTGGATTGATATATAATTCCGCCGAAAGCGCCTTCAAAATGATCAAAAACTCAGCCTGCACCAAAAAGTTTGTCATGGAAACTTCAGTGAATATCGTCGACCGTGCGGTCACTCTATACGGGGGCGGTGCCTACCTCGCCAACAGCCCGCTGGCAAAGTTGTACCGGGACGTGAGGGCCGGACCGTTCATGCAACCTTGGGCCCGCAATCAGGCGATTGAACTCATAGGCAAAGTGGGCCTTGGCCTAGACCCCAACGATGAGTAAGAGCGTAGGAAATCATGGCTGATAACAAGATCACTTTCGGCGTAAATCTCTCGGTAGACAACTATTGGAATGTCCCCGAGTTCGCCCGCCGGGCCGAGGACTTGGGCTACGGCCGGGTCACCATGGGCGAGCACATCATGGACGGTAATCCGCCGCGGCCCACGCTGCTCAACCTGCCGGCTATGGCAGCAGCCGCCGGGGCCACAACAAATCTCCGCGTGATGACCGGGATCGTGGTCGCGCCCCTGTACCATCCGGTGACTTTGGCCAAGATGGTGGCCACCGTAGACCAGGTCTCGGGGGGGCGATTGGACTTCGGCATCGGGATCAGCGGACAACGGGGCACCAAGATCGAGTTCGATGCCGTGGGCGTAGATGTCCATACGAGGGGCAAGCGCACCGACGAAATTCTACAAGTGATGAAGCGGTTGTGGACCGAAGAACACGTTTCCCATCACGGTGAATTCTTCGACTTCGATGACGTTACACTGCTGCCCTTACCGGCGCAGAAACCGTATCCGCCTATCTGGGTCTCCGGGCGCAGCAACGCGGCCATGCGGCGAGCGGGAGTGATGGGCGACGGCTGGTATCCCTACTTGTTCACCGTGCGGCGCATCAAAGCCAGCAATGAGATGGTACGGCAGTTCGCCGCCGAAGCTGGGCGCGACCTGACTGGATTCCACTGGGGCCTCAATCAGCCGACAGCCATTTCCTCGAACGCTGCCCAGGCTAGGGAATTTGCGGTTACCAACGTTGGCCAGCGGTACGTCACTCCTGAACGGACCGCCGCAGACATCGCTCAAGCGCTGTGCATCGCCGGATCGCCAGAAGATTGCATCAAGGCTGTGGAAGACCGCATCGACGCCGGAGTGGAGCACATCAACCTGGGGTTTCTAGCTTCCGAGCCGGACTCTTTTTTCCACCAGATGAAGATGTTCGCCTCCGAAGTGATGCCCCAATTCCAGGGATAAGAATACCGATTTCGACTAAGGAGCAAAGCCATGCCGGACTCGATCTCACTCAAGATGGAAAGCGACGTCGCGGTCACCATGAGAGACGGCGTCACCCTCTACGCCGACATCTACCGCCCAGACAGCGACGGGCCCTTCCCGACTATCTTGCAGCGCACGCCATACGATAAGACCAATGCCTTGAGCGCCACCATGCTGGATCCCATCCGAGCAGCCAAGGCGGGGTTCGCGGTTGTGATTCAAGACACTCGAGGACGGTACGCTTCAGATGGCGAGTTCTATGCCTTCCGGGACGACATCAACGACGGCTATGACACCGTTGAATGGGCCGCCTCACAGCCCTGGTCCACGGGCAAAGTTGGGATGTACGGGGCATCTTATGTCGGGGCTACCCAGTGGCTGGCAGCCATCTCCAGACCGCCCCATCTAGTAACCATTGCGCCCACCGTTACCGCCTCGAATTATCACGAAGGCTGGACCTATCAGGGCGGCGCTTTCGAGCTGGGGTTCAACATGTCTTGGACACTTCTTCAGTTGACTCTGGCAAATTTCAAGAATGTCTCCAGCGTCCAAGGCGTGCCACGAGAACGGCGAGCCGTTTTGATGCACGACGTTGACGACATGACCGGCGGATTTGAATTTCTGCCGACCAAAGATTATCCCGGACTGGACTCAGGTCTGGCCAAGTATTACTACGATTGGCTGGCCCATCCTGACTTCGACGAGTACTGGCAAAACCTGTGCATCGAAGACCGCCACTCCGAGATCGACGTGCCCGCCCTCCACTTCGGAGGGTGGTACGACATCTTCCTAGGCGGGACAATCCAAAACTACCTAGGCATGACCAAGTCCGGAGCAACCGAGACCGCACGAGGCGGACAAAAGCTGGTCATCGGTCCTTGGGCCCACGGCGCCCGTGGATCGACCATGGCGGGCAGCCACTACTTCGGAATCATGGCTGACCCGGCAGCCACCGACATCGACGGCATGCATATGCGCTGGTTTGACCACTGGTTGAACGAAGGAAAGAACGGCATAACCGAGGAAGCGCCAGTGCGCATCTTTGTCATGGGGGATGATGTTTGGCGGGAGGAGGAAGAGTGGCCTTTGGCCAGGGCTCAGGAGACCAAGTATTACCTGCACAGCAGCGGCAAGGCCAACTCCAAACAGGGTGATGGCACTCTGAGTGTCGAAAGTCCGCAGTCGGAAGCCCCGGACGTGTTCTTGTATAACCCCGCCGACCCGGTGCCGACAACGGGCGGCGCGCTATGCTGTAACCCCTACTACGCCGCCAACGGGGCTTACGACCAGAACCAAGTGGAGGACCGGCAAGATGTTCTGGTCTATTCCACTCCGCCTCTGGAGCAGGACGTGGAAGTCACTGGACCCGTCACGGTTACCCTGTGGGCGTCTACTTCAGCAACGGACACGGATTTCACCGCCAAGTTGGTGGATGTTTGCGAGAACGGCTGCGCCCGGAACCTGACCGATGGGATAATCCGGGCCCGCTACCGCGATTCCATGTCCAACCCCACGTTGCTGAAGCCGGGCAAGGCTTATTGCTATGATATAGACCTCTGGGCCACCAGCAACGTGTTCAAGGCCGGCCACCGTATCCGCCTGGAGATCTCCAGTAGCAATTTCCCCCGATTCGACCGCAACACAAACACTGGTAACATCATCGCAGCGGATACCGAACTACGGCCAGCGCTTCAGACCGTGTTCCATGAAGGGCAACAGGCTTCCTACGTGAGTCTGGCCATCGTTCCCCGATAAAAGGGATAGACCAATGCCCGAGGAAACATCGGAAGAGTGGGAGGCCAAGGAAAGGGTATCAGGCGATCCTGTGCGTGAATGGTACTCCCAGGAGATTTGGGGCAAGCGGGCCACCGGTGACGATGCGCTGTTTGAGGTGATGAGCCTGCAGGTGTTTCAGGCCGGCCTCACCTGGCGGATGGTGCTATCACGCCGGGACAGTTTCCGCGCCGCCTTCGCCGAGTGGAACGTTGATACTGTGGCGGCCATGGGCCCCGCCGACCTGGAACGCTTGCTGGATGACCCGGGCATTATCCGCAACCGGCAGAAGATTCAAGCAGTCATCGCCAACGCGGAGATCGTGCGGGGGATCCAACAAGACCACGGCAGTTTCTGCGACTGGTTCTATGACGTGCTCTCCGGGACCGATTACCCGTCCTTGATGAAAGAATTACGCGCGACATTCAAATTCATGGGCCCTGAGATATCCCGAATGTGGTTGATGGCCTGCGGACGCATCACCCGGGAAGAAGGCGACAAATACGACCCGACAGTCTAAGCCGACCTTATTTACCGCCGCCGGAATAGCTCCATATTCTTCCTCCCTCCGCTCCTCTTGTTCCTCTTTTCTGGCACAAACGGCATGACACTCAAGCCGGAAGAGATAACGGTGGGCCGTTCCGTGGCGTCTCAGTTGCTGAAGGCGAAGAGATAAGCGTCTGGATCTAGGTTTTCTATTCGGCAGGTACTAATTTCCCAACTCGCCTCTTTATTTGGCAGGCACGAATTTCATAGATATGGAATTGATGCAATGCCGGGCGTTGGTTGGTGTGAAACCCTCCCCCATGAAAACGTGGCCTAAATGGCCGCCGCAGTTGGCACACTCCACCTCGATACGATGGCCGTCAGGGTCAGGGAGGTGCTTCACGGCTCCATCCACCTCTTTATCAAAGGCCGGCCAACCGCAATGGGCGTCGAATTTGTCAACGGAGCGGTAGAGTTCGGCGTTGCACCTGCGGCAGGAATAGGAGCCGTCCTCATAAAAGTTGTCATACTCGCCGGTGAAGGGCCGTTCAGTCCCCTTGTACTCGATGATGTATTTCTCTTCGTCGTTGAGCTGGTTGTAGTTTTGATTGGTCATGTTATCTCTTCGGGGTCCGATATTTCGTGATTGGTCGATGAGATTTTACGCCAGGCGTTCCTCGGAATGCCACTATTATTTTGCCGCCGTTAATTGCACTGGTAAAGTAGCAAAAAGATTGGTGGCTCCTGGTTTTCTCGGTGACGATAGGCGTAGTGGGCTTTGCCCCTGTTGTGATATTCTCCATCCACGTCTCGGTCCCTACTCCACATGCGATTGAGGCCAATCAATATTTCTCAGCAGGTCAACTAATGGTCACTGTTACAGACAGGGAAACCGAACGCTCACAGCGTGCCGGCGGGCGCTATTGTGAAGGGTGTCCCAGGTGCGCTGACGATGACGCCGGCTTTTGCAAACAGAGTCATCCGCAACACAACAACCTGCACCCGGTCTGCCGGAAGTGCGGCCACTGCGTTCTACGAGGCAGCCACTCCGACGATACATCGGACCTGCAGTAATTCACCGGCGAGGGCATGGACTGGACGGTCTACATCCTACGTTGCGCCGACGGTACGTTATACACCGGTATCACCAATGATCTTAGCCGGCGTATCGCCGAGCACGAATCCGGGCAGGGAGCGAAATACACCAAGGGCCGCGGGCCATTCCAGCTTGTTTTCGAAGAGGTCTTCCAAAGCCGTGGACTCGCCTCGAAACGCGAGAACAAGATAAAGGCCTTGGACCGCAAAACGAAACTCTTACTTGTTTCCGGAGGAGCGTAGCATGGCAACACCAGCCAGCGATGTGGGAACGGGCGGGGTGGTAATCAGGTTTAAAAGCTACTTGGTAAAGACGCAATTTCAGATTGAGAAGGGCAAGGACTATCGATTTTCTGCGTCTGGTAGACGGTATCGATTTGATCACGGAGTTGCGAGGGAACCCGAACACGAAAGATATTCCGGTTGTACTGGTAACGGCGGTCTGCACCCCTAACATAACCTTGCGAGCGATCGAGCTGGGTGTTAAGTACCGATTGACTAAGCCATGGGAACAGTCAGAATTGGATTTTGTTCTGGAGCGTTCTCTTAACTTTAATCCTGAAGAATCGAATACGGCTAAATCCCATACGTAAAAAGATCAGCCTCAGCCGGGTCTACGGACCAATCGTCCAAATTCCCTACCCGCCTTTCGTTGGCGACCAGTTATAAATCTTCGCCAGTGACCCACCCATGAGTTCAGAACGCTCTGAATCCGAGAGTTGGTCGGTGACCCGGAACGACTCAACTCCCTGCTCGTAGTCCAACAGCTCCACCGCCCTGGTCCAGTCCGTTCCCCACAGGCACCGGCCGAATCCGAACGCGCTGAATATCTTGCCCAACGACTCCCAAATGTCCGCGTACGGGAAGGGCTGATGGGACAGTGTGCAAGCCCCGGAGATCTTGATTGCGACGTTGTCCAGTTCCGCGAGAGAGAGCACGTTGGCCAGGTCAGCGAATGGCTCCGGAGGAGGGGGAGGCACAAAGGGCTGTGCCAGGCCCACATGGTCAATAACTATCTGAGTGTGTGGATTGCGGCGCGCCAGTTCAGCCATGAGCGGCAGATTGTCCGAACACATCACGTTCACCGGGATACCAGCTTTGGCGCCGCCGGCCAGGATCTCGTTTAGTCCCCGGTCGTCGGCCTCGAACACCTGGCCCGCAATCATGATGCGGGCCCCAACCACACCCGGTGTCCCGGCCCACTCGGCAAAGTCGTCAGCGATTGTTTCTGACTTGGGGTCTAATGGCTTAATCACGCCAAACCGCCCTGGATGCTTGGCGTACACCTCCAGTGCATAGCTGGCGTCGTAGTGGTACATACGATACGGCGAAATCAGCAATGCACCGTCGACGCCCACCGCGTCCATGGCAGCCACCATTTGATCGCCGGTGACCTCTTCTGGGCCCACTAAAATATCATGCCAAGGGCGTGCCGGAGTATTGCGTTCGTATGAATGTACCTGCGAGTCGATTGTGAGCGTCCGAGAAACCATCGTATTTACCCCTTTTTTCTTGGCCTGAATTTATCAGTTATTCCGTTTTATCGGTGAATTCTTAGCAGCAAAATCTCCGGTTATTCGCTTGGAGCCTATCTAGTTTTCGAACAGAGCGTCAAACGTTGTCTAGACCGACTCGAACCACTTTTTCATCGCTTCCGGTTAGCTCATCAAGGCCTTCATTTTTCCCATCGCGTCGAGGTGGGTTCGGTCGCCTTGTTCGAACATTTCCATTCTATGTTTCTTGGACATTTCCGCAATTTTGTCAAATGTCTCGACTTGAAACTCTAAATCACAGGCTCCGGTTAGGTCTTTGCCTGTCATTGTCTTCATATCTAAGGCTTCTTTCCTCTCCATCTCCCCGCGATTGCCTGCTGGCAGTTTAGGAGTGGCATTGAACCGCGTCAACAGCCGTTCCACGCCCAGGCTATAGCGAGTTGAACCGTCCCTTGCCTCGGAATCTTATGTTGAGGATAATAACGGCCAGCTTGTGAGACGTAGGAGAGAAACGAATGGCCGTCCAACCGTACAAGATAGAAATTCCGGACTCGGTCCTCGACGACCTGAAATCTAGGCTGGAGCGCACTCGGTGGCCCGACGAACTTCCTGGTACCGGCTGGGATTACGGCAGCAACCTTGATTACGTCAAAGAGTTGGTGGAGTACTGGCGGACTAAGTTCGATTGGCACGCCCAGGAGAAGTTGATCAACTCCTTCTCCCATTTCAAGAGCAAAGTAGACGGACTGAACATCCACTTCATCCACGAGAAGGGAAAGGGACCTAATCCCATGCCGCTGGTGATCACCCACGGCTGGCCTGGCACTTTCTTCGAAATGTACAAAGTCATCCCCATGCTTAGTGATCCTGCGAGCCATGGCGGAGACCCAGCCGATGCCTTCGATGTTGTGGCCCCATCTATGCCGGGCTATGGGTTCTCAGACGCCACCGATAAACGTGGCCTGAGTGTTCTCTCCATCAGCGATCTGTGGGCCAAGCTCATGTCGGAGAATCTTGGCTACCAGAAGTTCGCCGCCCAAGGGGGCGACTGGGGCGCCAGGGTGACGGCCAAGCTGGGACTCTCCCACGGGGACAAGGTGATCGGCATCCATACCACGTCTACAAGCAGCCCCACGCCATACCAGGGTCCAGGCACCAGGGAGTTGTCGGAAGCCGAAAACGCGATGCTCGCCCAGAGGGTCCAGTGGTTGGCTGACGAGGGCGGCTATTCCCACATCCAAGCCACCAAACCGCAAACACTGTCATACGGCCTGAACGATTCTCCAGCTGGGTTGGCAGCATGGATCGTAGAGAAATACAGGACCTGGAGCGACTGCGGCGGAGACGTGGAATCCCGGTTCACCAAAGACGAACTGCTTACCACAATCACAATCTACTGGGTGACCCAGTCCATCAACTCATCGACCAGGCTCTACTACGAGTCGTTCTTTCAGGCTTGGGATCTGGCGAAGGACGAGAAGATCCAGGTACCGGTGGCCATCGCTTCGTTCCCACGTGAGAACAGCGTGCCGCTGAGGGAATGGGCCGAGCGTTCCTTCAACATCCAGCAATGGACGGATATGCCCAGCGGCGGGCACTTTGCTGCGCTGGAGGAGCCGGATAGGTTGGTTGAGGATATCAGGAAGTTTTTCCGAGGGCTGCGGTAGGGCATATCGAGCTAAGGATGACGAGGGAATATGGCTACGTGGTTACGTTCTGAACGAATGTCCCTCCTCATGCAAGGGTTTGGATCAACAAGGACGTTGATTGGTCGATCGGTAGCGAAGAAGAGGGAATGCCGAATAGACCGGCAGTGGTCGCTGAAATGTCAAATAGTTTGGTGGCGATCTACGTTGGGTCGATTTGGAAACGAAAATGGGCACGGGAGCATGGGAATTAGTCCGCCGATTCATTGATCCAAGCGGCGAGCGTTAGAGCCGTCGAACCTCGGTATCCTGGGCGACAAGCTTTCAATTTTTATGTTCGCGGAGCGCCGCAATCCCTTTGCATCTTTTTGATGGCCTTCTCAGCGATGATTATTGTTGCCCAATATTTGGCCTCAGTGTAGTATCACCGAAATATTCACCACTCTAGGACTCGGTCAAACCTGAAAGATCTTAATCCAGAAGTAGATTCGATGAAGGAAAAACCATGAAATATGACGTTGTTATCGTAGGCGGGGGAGCAGCTGGTTCGGTGTTGGCCAGTAGATTGGCCGAAAACTCGAATACTTCCGTTCTGTTGCTCGAAGCCGGGACGGATTACCCCGATCCAGACCTCCTCCCGGACGAGATAAAGTTCGGTAACACAAGTTTTGCCGAATCCCCAGAATCGGAACACAACTGGGCCCTACGGGGAACGCTCACCGAGGAGCAAGGGGAGACACATGTGGCCCAGGGCAAAGTGATCGGAGGAGGATCGTCCATAAATGGTCAGGCAATGCAGAGAGGGCTACCCGAAGATTTCGACTCTTGGGCCGCCATGGGCAATGATGAATGGTCCTATGACAAAGTCCTTCCTTTCTTTAGAAAATCTGAACACGACCTCGACATCCGGGATGATTTTCACGGGACCGACGGTCCGATACCGGTAAGGCGTCGTCAATCAGGTCCATGGCCAGATATACAAAAGGCCTTCCACGCAGCCTGTTTGGACGAGGGTTACGGGGCAGTTGAGGATACCAATGGTCCGAACCCGGCGGGTGTTGGCGTGTGGCCATCGAACAATCTAGACGGCTGGAGGATGAGCGCCGCTATCACTCACTTAAATCCTATGCGCCACTGTCTTAATCTTACGGTGAGAGGAGGGGTTTTCGTTAGGAGGGTGTTGATCGAAGACCGAAAAGCCGTGGGCGTGGAAGTGGAAAGTGGTGGAGAGGTCTTCAACGTTGAAGCAGACCGTGTTGTGTTGAGCGCCGGGGCTCTCAAGTCGCCCCACCTGCTCATGCTGTCGGGAATCGGTCCCAAGGACCAACTTGAGCAATTCGGAATACCCGTCGTTAATGACCTTCCTGGGGTGGGTCAGAACCTTATGAACCATCTGAGCGCTCAAGTTACCTTCAAGGTCAAAGACGGACTGTCCCTTCACGGCGATTTCGATGCGGTGCACTTTGGCCTGCACTACACTTCCGACGGGTCGACCGAAATGAACGACATGTTGCTGAGGACAACTCCAATGGTAGATGAACGGCCGGAACGCGTCCCCGGTTTGCGGACCAAGTTCCTAAATGACGACATCCCAGCCGACCGCGTAGCGAGACTCTCGGTCACACTCGGGTTGCCAGACGGGTCGGGATACGTCAGGCTTGCTTCTTCTGATCCCTCAGAGCAACCCACATTTAACTATTGTTATCTCCAGGATCCAAACGACCGCCGCCGGGTGCGGGAAGGTATACGGAAGGCGGTTGGATTCCTTGAATCCGAAACGTACAAGGACGTGTGCGATTTCCGTCTACATCCCTCGGATGACATTTTGGCCGACGACGACGCTTTGGACCTGTACATACGCAAGACCGTCGGATCAGCCAGGCACGTTTCCGGGACCTGCAAGATGGGACCCGATTCGGACCCGATGGCGGTAGTTGACCAATACTGCAGCGTCAAGGGAGTTACCGGGTTGTCGGTGGTCGATGCGTCGGTGAAGCCGCGAATCACAAGGTCAGGCGGTAGCCATGCAACGGTCCTCATGATGGCGGAACGTGCCGTCCAGTGGATAGCTCGGGTTTAACCGGGCATCAATCAGGGCTACTTAAGTATTTGGTATGCGAAATCGTCATGCCCCGACCCGGTAAATTGAGTCGCCTAAGGATAGTATGCCGAGAATTGTTCGAGCAGGGTTGATTCAAGCCAGCGTTGGCGCCGATACGCCACAGGCATTGGACCAGCTGAAGCAATTCATGATTAATAAACACGTCTCATTGATTGAGCAAGCGGCAGCCGAGGGCGTACAGGTCCTCTGCCTGCAAGAACTCTTTTACGGACCTTATTTCTGTGCGGAACAGGACGCCCGTTGGTACTCAATGGTGGAACATGTACCCGATGGGCCAACGGTCCGCCTGATGCAAGACCTGGCGAAATTGCACAATATGGTGCTGATCGTTCCGGTTTACGAAGAGGAGATGTCAGGCGTTTTCTATAACACTGCAGCGGTGCTGGACGCCGACGGCTCTTACTTAGGCAAGTACCGAAAGACGCACATTCCCCATCTGGCTCCTGGATTCTGGGAGAAATTCTACTTCAAGCCCGGGAATAGCGGTTATCCGGTATTCACAACCAGCGTTGGAACGATAGGTGTGTACATCTGCTACGACCGCCACTTTCCCGAAGGCGCTAGGGCCCTGGGTCTAAACGGCGCCGAGATAGTTTTCAATCCGTCCGCGACGGTCGCGGGATTATCCGAATACCTTTGGGAACTCGAGCAACCTGCCCACGCCGTGGCCAACGGGTACTTCGTAGGCGCTATCAATCGAGTGGGCAACGAACAACCTTGGAACATTGGAGAGTTCTTTGGGAAGAGCTACTTCTGCAACCCAAAAGGGGAAATACTCGCTCAGGGTTCCCGGGACCACGACGAAGTGATTGTAGCGGACCTAGATCTGGACGAGATAAGCGAAGTCAGGTCCACATGGCAATTTTTCCGTGACCGGCGTCCGGAAACCTACGGCGACCTTACGGCGCTATAGCTTATTGAATTATTGGCTGGGTCCGCGAAAACATCGATGAGTCCCCACGCTATATTTTGACGGGCGGAGGTGCACAATGCCGATACCTTCCTGGAAGTCTGGGTTACAAGAGATTGCCGAGAACGTCTTCGCCTACGTCCATAGTGGGGTCGGATGGGATATCTGCAACTCTGGGTTCATAGTCGAAGAAGACGGCGTGATGGTGATTGACGCCATGATGGTCGCTAGTTTGGTTGATCCATATATAAAAGAGATCCGCAAAGTAACCGATAAACCAATCAGATACGTTGTCAACACGCATCATCATGTGGACCACTCATTTGGCAACCAGTTCTATCTGCCCACGGAGGTGGTTTCTCACCGTGGATGCCGGGAAGCCATGCTCACTAGGGGCGCCGACATCAACATGTTGAGTGAACGATGGCCCCAATACCGAGAGGACTGGCTCAAGACCCAGCTTACTCCCGCAACCGTCACCTACGAGGACAAAATGATCGTCCACATGGGTGACCGGGTGATCGAATTGCTCCATCCGGGTCCGGCCCATACCTATGGCGACACCATGGTATACCTGCCCCAAGAGAAGGTGTTGTTCTCAGGTGACGTTGCATTCCACTACCTAACTCCGTTGGCGCGGGACGGGCACGTAAGCAATTGGATCAAGATAACGAACGGTATCCTGAATCATCTGGATGTCACCACACTGATGCCGGGGCACGGTCCTGTGAGCGACAAGGAGGCGGTTGGCAAAACCTTGAAGTATCTTCGGTTGGTCAAGCGAACGTCCCGCTTGCACTTTGACCGGGGCTCAAATGCCGAAGAAACTTGCCGGGCCATCCGCCTGGGCGAATATGCCGACTGGGTTGAGCCGGAGAGAATCCTGATCAACGTTAATCGTTTATTCCAAGAGTTCCGAGGCGAATTGCCCAAGGCCAAGGCAATGAGGTTCGAATAGACCTCCCTAAACCCAGACCGTGAACCGGCCTTACACGTGATACGCGCCAGCCTCGGGAAAGTCGGAAATCTTCCCGTCTGAACGACGGCCATCTGGTCTCACTGCGCCGTTACCCAGCCTGAAGCGCGGCCAATATCATGCCCGGACCCACGTATGTCGGGACCATCCTTGAGCGGGATTTGCCGAACGTCGAAATAGAAACATATCCAACGATAAGAATCGCCAAACCGAAGAACACGATGATTTCTACGCTGTCGAACGCCGCGAACCGTTCGATGAAACCGCCTAGATGAGAGGAAATCTCGCCGTAGACTCCATCCGGATAATCCGGCCACCCATCGTGCCAAGCCTCATAGTGAGGTTATCGCGAATCTGACCGGCGAATAGCGATAAAACTGACCTCAGAGGGCGGATAACGACGTGCCAGGGACGACCGGTTCAATGACAAGGTTGATCAGCGATTTGGTGGCCACCGACACGGCCAGAGAACCAATCAGCACCTTGTAGAAAAGCCCATTAAAAACACGAAAGAGCGCGTGTGACTCTCTTCAGTGGAGCGATAAAATGCACCGCAAAGATTCTGGCACAACTAGGCTGAAGTTAGATCTGGGTTTGGTTGTTACCGTCGCCATTTTCTGAGATAGAATCCGACCCGGACAGCGGCACCAGCAGCAAAACCACCGTGGCCAGAAGGTAAATACCAGCCACAAAGAAAAACGTTGATTCAATCCCAACTTCATCGAACAATTCCCCGGCGATAAGCGGGGATCCGGCGGCGAGCACAAATCGGGAAAAAGAGAACACTCCAAGAGTGCTAGCGGCGACTTTATCGCCGACAATGTCCAGTGCGGCGGCAGTCAAAATGGGCTGGTCGCTGAAAAAGAAGACGCCTAGCAGAGCCAGGATAATGATCAAACCGGCCCCTTCGCCGAATGGCACTAGGAGCGCGGTCAGAGCGGACAGCGCCAACATCTCAGGAATCAACACCAATTTCCTACCAGCGCGGTCAGAGATGTAACCCACGACCGGCGCTGCCACAACTCCCACGCCAACAAGCAACGCTATGTGTAGACCAAGAGCCGCGTTGCCCAGCCCCAACTCGTCGTCAAGCCCCAGATACAAAGCCAGAAAAGGAAGAAACGCCACACTGGCCATGCCGCGAAGGCCTGCTACGGCCATAATTCCCCATAACCGCGGGTGATCTTTGAAAGATTCACGGGTGTCGGCCATCTGTTCTCGGAATCCGGGCCGCACCGTGTCCAGAAGTCCCGTGCGCCCAATGTCCCTAAAAGCCCAAAAAACTATGAAGACCAATAGCAGAGGGACGACCGCGTAGATGCTAAGAACACCTCGCCAACTGAGGGTTAGAAGAAGTACCCCAGTCAACGCCGGCCCGAGGACGTCTCCGATGTTGCCGCCAACGCCATGGATCGAAAGAGCGGAGCCGCGCCGGTCGGCGAACCGCTGTGACAGGGCTGCGGCTGCGGGCAGGTGCCAGATAGCGGCCGCAGCCGCGACGGCAGCCATTCCTAGCAACAAAACCGGGTAGATTGGGGAAATGCTCATGATCAGCCAGCCCACGCCAAACAACCCCATACATCCGGCCAGAACCATGCCCCAATGTCTCCGGACCATATCAGTCACCACTCCGCCTGGGAGGGCGATGATCCCCGAAACAACTTCACGCGTAGCAGAGATAGCGCCAACCTGAAGGCCATTCAGACCGAAAGTAGCAACAACCTCCGGCAACATCACGAAGAAGCTCTGGCTGAACCAGTGAAAAATTCCGTGGCCTGCGCTTAGCCCGGTCAAAATGAACGGTGCAGTGTTCCGCATTCCACTGGTCTCTGGGTTGGTTATTTGTGAGTTGGTTCCGGTCATATAATCTCGTCCCCTGGACCCATCCGGCCGTTTAATAAACGCTAGGTCGCCATACGGTGGTCCCTTCACGCTTAAGAACACGGTGAACTATAGGTCTGCGCTTCCAGCGCGTCAAACTAAATGTTGAACTCATGACCGCTGTCTCGCGAGCCACGTGTTATGATTCGGCATCTTCTCAGTTATCAACGCGTCGCCAGACGCTGCGGGCTTAATGGAAACGATAGCCAAGACGAAAAAACCGATCTATTACGGCTGGTATGTTTGCGCTGCGGCTATGTTTATCGGATTTGTTGCGGCGGGAGCACGTCAGAGCTTCGGGGTATTTGTCGTACCTATGAGCGACGAATTCGGATGGAGTAGGTTTGAGGTTTCTATAGCGGCTTCCCTAGGTGTACTAGTAAACGGGGTTAGTCAGCCATTTATCGGGCGAATCTTCGACAAAACCGGAGGTAGGAAGCTTGTATTAGCTTCCGTCATAGTGCTCGGAGCATCGACGATGATGATGGCTCTTACCTTTCACATACTGTTTTTGGCGTTTATGTTTGGAGTCGTGCTTTCTCTTGGACAAAGCGGAAGTGGTCCTACAAATCTGTCGGCCATGATGGCCCGTTGGTTCCGCAGACGACGCGGATTTGCGATCTCGATCAATTCGGCCGCTGTGTCAGCAGGCAGCCTGATCTTAGTGCCTTTTACTATGTACCTTTTAGAGGCGACGAATTGGCGCACCGCATGGGTAGGGCTAGGGTTGGTAGCATTACTAGCCCTACCGACGGGCTTAATCTTCTTCCGTAAGAGTCCTTCTGAAAGAGGTCTCAATCCAGATGGCGATCCGGGATTCATCGAAGAAAACCTGACTAAATCACAGGAGGATAATGCGGGGCCTCTCGAAGTTGAAAATTGGCGAGATTCATTCAACTCTGCTCCGATCTGGCAGATGGCAGCCGCGTATTTTGTATGCGGTATGACAACTTCCGTCATGGGAGTACATTTCATACCATTTGCTCAAAGTGAAGGCGTGTCGGGAGAGTTGGCTGCGTTAATTTTTGGCGTAATGATGGGCATGAACATGTTCGGGGGAATGTTAGCAGGTTATCTATCGGACCGGCTTGGAGGAACCAAGAATTGGTTAGCTCTTGGTTACTTTATACGTTCTATCGCCTATCTATCTATGCTCGCTATCCCAGCTCCAGCTGGTTTATGGATATTTGCTGTTTTCGCTGGCATGTCGTGGGTCGCAACACCTATTTTGACCTCGTCTTTGACCGCTGATATTTACGGTCTAAGAGCGTTGGCTACAATTTCCGGAATAGCGTTTATGTTTCATCAGTTCGGCGGATTTGCAAGCGTACTGTTAGCAGGATTGCTGTTTGATTTGACAGGCTCTTATACAATCCCATTTGCAATCGCTGGTGCTATGCTTATACCCGCTTCTATTTCAGCGTTTTCCATACAAGAGAAAAAATATTCAGTGCGGTATCAGGCAAACTCCTTGGCGTTTGGAGGCAGCGGATCCGGTTGACTGATGTGCCCGGGATTGAGACGTTTCGAGAGGACTCTTCGAATCCTGTTGGCAACACCGAACTCAGCCTGGAGTTGTGGACGGTTATTGCCGGGGTTTCCGGCTTCGATGATTAGCTGGAATATATTAATTGGCCCTTTTGTCCATGCCAGGAGCCGTCGAAAATCTCGACAAAAAAGGAAGTCCTTGAAAAATTTTGCTCCATTAATACGGAATATGTGACTTCCTTTCCGTCATCCGTCGTTGCCTTGGCCACTCTGTGATATTTCTCCCCACCCATTATTGGGGTAAAACCAACTGTGAACATGCGCTCGTCGTCCAAGTAAACAACGGGTCTAATGAACCACCCTTGTTCGATGACAATTTCATGCCCGTTGTGGGCGATAACCGTTTCGTGTGTGAAGAGTTTGTTGATGGAACTTAACATACGTCACTTTGTCGTTGGTCTTAAAGTCACCGAAGTGGTGATTATTACTTGGCAGAAGCTGACTATGATGCCGATTATAACGACGGCGACAATCAGAAGTAGACAGGGCATGGGCCGCAGTTTACTCCATGCCTTGACCGTGTAGACTACCGCCATGCGATTGCTAACCGCCATATCCGTCACCACACTAGCCGTATCAGTTGCGGCGTAGGTGCTTGTCCTATGGCTAGTGGTTACGGAGCCGTGGGCGACAGACGAATCTAACCCTACTGCATCAGCGACCAAGACAGCGGAAGAAGCTGAACCAAACCTAACCGAATCAATGCTAATTGGGATTATGGACAGACACTACGAAGACTCCAAGGAGGCTGGATATCCTAGTGTTGGCCCTCTTAGTGGTGGAGGGTGTCTAATCGACTCTGGGTTCGGTATGCACTTAGGTCGCTTTACTGATTTAAAAAAATCTTTCGACCCGAAAAAGAAGGAGTGGGAGTTTCAAGCCACTGGTCGACTTTGCGATGGGATTGAGTACTTCTACATCAACGATGTTACTGGGAAGTTGAGTCGCTAAACGGTGACTCAAAAGTGAATTGGTCAACGTTTGGCTATTTGGCCAAAAAAGAAGGCTCGCAGATTTCGGTCTACGAGCCTTTTCCGTACCTAACAGTGGCGGAGGGAGTGGGATTCGAACCCACGATGAGGTTGCCCCCATAACGGTTTTCAAGACCGTCGCTTTCGTCCACTCAGCCATCCCTCCGTTGAGAAC
>Ga0208747_1000192_pt1 | contig 17781 bp, 18 predicted proteins | sample Knorr_S7_td_AAIW_FD_185597 | JGI IMG/M metagenome (GOLD analysis project Ga0208747, IMG submission 185597) | Marine microbial communities from Southern Atlantic Ocean transect - Knorr_S7_td_AAIW_ad_750m_LV_A (SPAdes) (version 2) | ecosystem: Environmental > Aquatic > Marine > Oceanic | place...
CCTCCTCGGACGGCTCGGTGCTACTCCGCGAGCAGCGCCGGTCAGTCGACGGAGAGGCGTTGGGCCGAGCCGTGGCCCGTCACCTCCTCGACGACCGCGGCGGTGTCGGGCTGATGGAGGCCGGATGAGCTCCCTAATCGGTCGCACGGTGGTCGTGACTCGGGCCACCGACCAGGCAGGCAGCCTGTCAACAGCGCTGGCAGACCACGGGGCCAAGGTGGTCGAGTTGCCGGTGGTGTCCATCGAGGAGTCGGCGGACGGTGGGGAGGCCCTGTCAGCCGCCCTGGCCCAGGCCGATCGCTACGACTGGATCGTCGTGACCTCACCCAACGGGGCCCGGAGAGTGGCCGACGGGTTGGCCAGACCGACCACGGCCCGCCTGGCCGCCATCGGACCCAAGACCGCCCAACCGCTGTCGGAGGCCGGATACCCGGTCGACCTGATCCCCGACCGGGCGGTGGCCGAGGATCTGCTGGAAGCCTTCCCCCCATCCGACGGAACCGGACGCGTCCTGTTGGCTCGGGCCGAGACGGCCCGCCACGTCCTGCCCGACGGGCTCCGGGACGCTGGATGGGAGGTGGACGTCGTGGTCGCCTACCGGAACGTGGCCCCGGATGTGGACCCGGAGATACGCGAACAGGCCCGGTCAGCCGACCTGGTCACCTTCACCGCCCAGTCGACCGTCCGCAGGTACCACGATCTTGCCGGCGGCCCGACGCCTGCCACCGCGGCCTGCATCGGCCCAATCAGCGCCGCCGTCGCACGACAGCTTGGGTTCACGGTCGTCGAGGCCGAACCCCACTCGGTGGCCGGGCTGGTGGACGCCGTGCTGGCCTGGGCTGCTGCCTCGTCGCCTCCGGGCTGACGTCCGTAGGCTCGGAGGGTGACCTTCCCCGTCTCACGCCCCCGTCGCCTGCGCCGAACCGCCGCCCTCCGCCGCCTAGTGGCCGAGACCCGCCTCTCAGTCGATGACCTTGTGGCCCCCTTGTTCGTCCGGGAGGGCATCGACGAGCCCCAGCCGGTGGCTTCGCTGCCCGGGGTGTTCCAGCACACCCGGGCCAGCCTGCGAGCTGAGGTATCCGCCCTGCACGACCTCGGCGTCCCGGGCGTCATCCTCTTCGGGATCCCCGAGCGAAAGGACGCCGTGGGCTCCGAGGCCTGGAACCCCGACGGGATCGTCCAGGTCGCCCTCCGGGACCTTCGAGACGACCTGGGCGACGACATGGTTCTCCTAGCCGATCTGTGCGTCGACGAGTACACCGACCACGGCCACTGCGGGGTCCTGGACGGCCATGGCTCGGTGGACAACGACGCCACGCTCGAGCTCTACGCACGGGCCGCGGTGGCCCAGGCCGACGCCGGGGTCGACGTGACTGCCCCGTCCGGGATGATGGATGGCCAGGTCGGGGCCATCCGGACCGCCCTGGACGACGCCGGCCACCACCAGACGGCGATCTTGGCCTACGCCGCCAAGTACGCCTCGGCCCTCTACGGACCGTTCCGAGACGCCGTCAACGTTGAGATCGTCGGGGGAGAGGACCGACGGGGCTACCAGCAGGACCCGCCCAACGCCCGGGAGGCCATGGTCGAGGTGGGTGCCGACCTGGAAGAGGGCGCCGACATGGTCATGGTGAAGCCGGCACTGGCCTACCTAGACGTCATTACCGACGTCCGGGCTTCGGTCGACGTGCCGTTGGCCGCGTACCACGTGAGCGGTGAGTACGCCATGGTGGCCGCGGCGGCCGCCAACGGCTGGTTGGATGGCGACGCGGTGGGCATGGAGCATCTCCTGGCCATCCGCCGGGCGGGGGCCGATTTCATTCTGACCTACCTGGCCGGCCGGGCCGCTGAGATCCTGCAGGGCTGAACCCTTGACGGACGCCAACCGGCTCCTCTTCGAACGTGCCGTCCGGGTCATCCCGGGAGGCGTCAACTCGCCGGTCAGGGCCTTCGGTTCGGTGGGCGGCACCCCGTACTTTGTGGAGCGGGCCGACGGCCCGTACGTGTGGGACGCCGACGGGAAGCGCTACATCGACTACGTGCAGTCGTACGGCCCGGGCATCCTCGGCCACGCCCACCCGGCAGTCCTTGAGTCGATCACCCGTGCTGCCTCCAACGGGACCTCCTACGGTGCCCCCACCGAAGCCGAAGTGGTCTTGGCCGAGATGGTGGTGGACCGCATCGCCGGACTGGAGTCGGTCCGGTTTGTCTCGTCGGGTACCGAGGCCACCATGTCGGCCATCCGCCTAGCCCGGGGCGCCACCGGCCGGTCGGGCATCGTGAAGTTTGCCGGTTGTTACCACGGCCACGGCGACGCCCTACTGGCAGCCGGAGGCAGCGGCGTGGCTAACCAGGGCCTGACCGGGTGCGACGGGGTCACTGCCGGGGCGGTAGCCGACACCATCGTCGCTCCCTACAACGTGTTGCCCGATGTGGACGACACGGTGGCCGCGGTCATTGTCGAGCCGGTGGCCGCCAACATGGGCCTTATCGCGCCGGCTCCTGGGTTCCTTGAAGGTCTCCGGTCGGCTTGCGACGCGGCCGGGGCCCTGCTCGTCTTCGACGAGGTCATTACCGGGTTCCGCCTGGCTCGGGGAGGGGCGGCCGAGCGATTCGGTGTCACCCCCGACTTGTGGTGCTTCGGCAAGGTCATCGGCGGGGGCCTCCCGGTCGGAGCCTTCGGAGGCCGGTGGGACGTGATGGAGCACCTCGCGCCGCTGGGAGGCGTGTACCAGGGAGGCACCCTGTCTGGGAATCCGTTGGCTATGGCGGCAGGGAGGACCACGCTGGAACTCCTCGACGACGGAGCCTTCGATCGACTGGCCGCCATCACAGCCCGGTTGGCCGCCGGGCTGGCTGACGCGTTCACCACCGCTGGGTTGGCCTCAGTACTCCCGCGGGTGGGTTCCCTGCTCGGCATCTACTTCGGCGACGTGGCGCCGTCCGATTTCGACGAGGCGAAGGCTCTGGCCGAGAACGGCCTCTACCCGATGGTGTTTCACGCCCTCCTGGAACGGGGCGTGGCCCTAGCTCCCGGGGCCTACGAGGCGATGTTCCCCAGCCTCGCCCACTCTGATGCCGTGGTGGACGAGACGGCGGAGGTGGCGGGGGCAGCTGCCGAGGCGGTAGTCGCCGACCTGTCTTGACCGCTTCCGGTCAGCCCTCCCGCAGCGAGCGGTAGCGCCTCAGCAGCTCCGTCGCGGACGGGTCCTGGGCACCGTCCCGGTTGGTCAGGCCATCGCCTATGCGGGTGGCCAGTTCCTTGCCGAGCTCGACTCCCCACTGGTCGAACGGGTTGAGGCCGAGCAGGGCGGCCATGGCGATCGTACGGTTCTCGTAGAGGGCGATCAGTTGGCCGAGGGTAGACGGCGAAAGTTCGGGCATGAGGATCGTCGTTGATGGGCGGTTCCCCGGAAACATCTGGTGGGCGACCAAGTCCTCGGGCACTCCTTCAGCCCTGACCTCGTCGGGCGTCCGACCAAAGGCCAAGGCGTCGGCCTGGGCCATGAGGTTCGCCACCAGCAGGTCCTGGCCGTGGACCGACCGGTCGTCGTCGGTCAACGGACGGGCGACGGCGATCAAGTCGACCGGGACCACGTCGGTTCCCTGGTGGAGGAGTTGGAAGAAGGCGTGCTGGGCGTCAGTTCCCGGAGCACCCCAGACCACCGGCCCGGTGGCAGTCTCCGGGTTGTCGCTGTTCTGGCAGACGCTCTTGCCGAGGCTTTCCATCGAGACCTGCTGGACATGGGCGGGGAGGAGTCTCAGGCGGTGGGCGTAGGGGACGATGGCCAGCGATCCGCGCCCGAGGAAGCACCGGTTCCAGACATCGACGAGGGCTAGCTGGACGGCGGCGTTTTCTTCCGGCGGTTCGGCGGCCGAGAGGACATCGATGACGTGCATCCCCTCGAGAACCTCATGGAAGGCCTCCGGTCCGATGGCAACCATGACCGGAAAGCCGACCGCCGAGCCCAGCGAGAACCGTCCTCCGACACTGAGCGGGACCTCAAGGATCCGTTCCTCCGGGAGGCCGAGAGAGCGGGCCCGTTCGGGTGCCGCGGTCACGCCGATCACGTGGTCGATAGCTGCCTCCCCGATCCCGTTGGACAACCACGCCATGGCAGCGTCCAGAGCGGTGAGGGTCTCAAGGGTGGTGAACGATTTTGAGCAGGCCACGACGAGGGTCGTCTCCGGATCCAGTCCGGCCAGCGCTTCGTTCAGGTCGTCGCGGTCGATGCCCGACGAGAATCGGACCTCCACTCCGGGATGGATGAGGTGACGGAGGGCGTCGACGGCCAGTGCCGGACCCAGGTGGCTCCCACCGATCCCGAGGTGGACCACCGCTTCCACCGTCCTTCCTGTAGCTCCCCGAGCCTCGCCGTCGCGGATCTCCGAGGCGAGTGCGGCCATCCGGTCAAAGGTGGCCCTGCCGGTCTCGACCTCGGCGAGTTCCTGCACTACAGCCCGTGGGCTCCGCATGGCACCGTGGACCGCTGGCCGACCCTCCGTCGAGTTGACCGTGTCGCCAATCAGGGTCCTTTGCAGCGTGCCGACGACCTGCCGCTGGGTTGCCAAGTCCACGAGGAACCCCATGGTCTCGTCGGTCACGTTTTGGTGGGAGAGGTCGATCCAAAGGTCGGCGCACTCGAAGCCCATCCGGATGTCACGCGATGGGTCATCGGCAAACAAGTCGCGGAGGTGGGGGAACTCCGACTTGGCGTGGTCCTCGAGCTCCGTCCAGGCCGAGGCGGCGTGGGGCGGCCCACCGAGGGGAAGTCCATCGTCGAAGGGGTGGCTCACGGCGGTCATTCTCCCCCGGCTGGACGATGACCGGGGGTCATGCCAGGAGAGCCCGTCAGGCGTCGACTAGTCGATCCGGCACGAGGCGGACCACGCCAGCGATGGCTGAGTAGGCCGCTTCGGCAGTTCCCCGCTCTTCGTCACGCAACAGGTTGGCCATGATCCGTAGTGCCCACTCCATGAGGGGACGGGATCGCATACCCACACGGGTCAGCTCGCGAACCAGGGCCGGATTGCCGATGACCTTCGAGAACAAACGGGCCACCTTGAAGTAGAGGCCGTACTCCTCATCCAGCAGGTCGGGATACCGGCTGAGCAGGGCGTCATCGTTCCTGGCCGTCGCTTCGGTGATCAGCGAGGCGGCCAGGCGACCGGTCTCGTAGGCGTAGTCGATGCCCTCCCCGTTGAACGGGTTTACCGCGCCGGCGGCGTCGCCGACCACCAACCAGTTGGGCCCGGCCTTGGGGCCCACCGATCCGGCCATGGGCAGGCGTCCACCGGTTGGCGGGGCGATGGGACGGGTCGGGTCGATCTGCCAGTGCTCGGGCAGGGTCCGGGCGAACTCCTCGAACATGTGGCTGGTGTTGATGTCCTTGTAGTCCCGAAAGGTGGACAGCAGCCCAATGCCAACGTTGATGGTCCCGTTGCCCACCGGGAAGATCCAGCCGTAACCGGGCATGGCGTTGCCATGCCGGTCCCGGACGTCCAGGGAGGACTCGATCCACGGGTCATCGTGGAGGGGGCTCTCGAAGTAGCCGCGGATAGCCATGCCCATGGGATAGGCCCGGTCCCGTTCGGTGCCAAGGGTCCGGCCGAACCGGGAGTTGGCCCCGTCGGCCACCACCACGTGCCGGGCCCGCAGTTGGTGTTCTGTTCCGCTGGCCTTGTCGAGCAGCAGGGCGCCGCCGATGGCTCCGTCGGGCGAACCGGACGGTGGGTCAATTGGTCGGACTGCTTCGGTTCCCTGTAGGAGGGTGGCTCCGGCACCCACCGCGTGGTCGGCCACGAAGGTGTCAAGGTCGCAGCGCCGGACCACGTATCCGTAAGCCGGGTACGTGGGGTGGTCGGGCCACGCCATCTCCAGGGTCCGGCCGTGGGCGATGGCCCGGAGCCCATCGAACCGGTGGTATTTCTCAAGCCTCGACCCGAGGCCCATCTCCTCAAGCTGGTGGACGGCCCGGGGCGTGAGGCCGTCGCCACAGGTCTTGTCGCGGGGGAACTCCTTGCGCTCGACGACCACCGTGTCTAGGCCGTGGGTGGCAGCCCAGTACGCGGTGGCCGCCCCGGCCGGGCCGCCACCGACGACCAGCAGGTCGCGGACGTGGTCGCTCATCGGTCTGCGGAGTGGACGGGGGTCCGGATCGGCTCCACCGGGGGAGCCGGGGGATCAGTGTCCGTCGTCGTGGGCGACGGAGTCCAGGATGGCCTGGATCTCGTCGACGGTGACTGTGGTCGAGTCGAGGTGGCCCTGCAGGTCCAACTCACCACTGTGGATCGCGTGGTCAAGGGCCTCGGCCAGCGCCGCGTCGTCTTCGGAACCGCTCAGACGGGCCCGCTCGTGGAGCACCACACCGACCAACTCCTCGGTCGTCAGGACGTCGGCCCAGCCGGGCATACCGCCCTCCACGATGCGAGCCTGGTCGGCGGCGCCGTAAGGGTTGCCGAGACCGAAACTGTCGGAGCCCTTGGCTACCCACTCGATGTGGGCCGCCGCGGTCGGGAAGGTGACCAGCACCTCGCCGTTCGCCAGGGCGTGGCCGCTCCCGCCAGCGCCGGTGGCTCCGTGGCAACTGGCGCAGCGGGACTCATAGACGTGTAGCCCCTCGGCCATGACCCCGGTGGCTTCCTGGGGTGGGCGTTCCAGGGTGCCGACGTAGGAGATGGCCCAGATGGGTAGAAGCAGGAGGCCGCTGGCCGCCCACCAGGGGATTTTCTTGCGGGTCTGGGCGGCGGCCACGTAGGGGGCAAGCGGAGCAGGTAGTTCCTCGACGACGGGAGTAGGCGTCGCCGGGGCAGCCGGGGCAGCCGGGGCAGCCGGGGTAGCCGGGGCAGCTGCCGATTCGGTGGATGCCTCCGTGGCCTCGTCGGGAGTGCCGGTCGCCTGGGCTTTGGCGGCTTTGGACCGCTTCAGGAGGTGTTCGGGGATCTCGGTCAACTTGGGCTCCGGAGGAGTCGGTCGGGTCCGGTGGTGGTGGCGGGACCCTCGGGACGGGGGTCGTCCGGTCTGGGACACGGGCAGGTTAGCGGGGACCATAGGTTCGCGGGCGCAGAACCGGAGCGGTCCGAAGGAGTGTCGACCGGGTGGTCGGTCGGGCTCCGACCCACTTTCCGGCGCGTTTCGACGAGGTCCGTGGTCCCCCAATGTCATGTTAGAAAACGGCATCGGGATCGATGTTCCGGTCGTCTTCGTCCGGGCCGTTGGTCAGGGCGTCGCGACGGAGATCCAAGCGTTAGCATGGTGCCCGCACGCCTTGTGCACTATTTCACGAAGTCCGCCGGAGCCACCGAGGAGGACCTAAATCGATGGTCGCCTTCATGACCTCCATCGTCGTCCTGTTGGTGCTGCTCGGTGGCGTCGACTGGTACCGCAGACGGACCCCGGTCGACAAGGCCTTCACGTGGGGGGAGGCGATGCTCTTCGCCACCTACGTCTTCTTCGTCCTGTGGTGGGTCTACGGCGTGGTCCCCCACCAGTGGCTGACCTGGGCCGACAGTGAACTGAACTGGCGCCCCGACCGCTACCTGGTCGGCCCACAACTCCCGTGGACCGGTGACCGGGGAATCGTCGAGTGGGCCCTGCCGTTCACCATGCCCTACCGCGTCATCCGGGACCTGGTGGCCGTGGCCATCTACGGCGTCGCGCTGGGCGGCAACGTCGTGATGTGGAAGCAGTGGCAGAACCGGGGCAAGGACAAGGACGCCCCGACGCCCACCTCCGAGTACGGCCGTCCGCTGGTCCAGGAGGGGGCGAAAGCATGAGCGTCACCGACGCCAACCCGCCACACCCGACCTTCGTTGACGACTACGTACTGCGCGAGGTCGACACCGACTGGATGACGACCAACAACCGGGTTAAGACGTTCATCCACATCGACCAGTCCGAATGCATCATGTGCGAGGGCTGTGTCGACATTTGCCCATGGAAGTGCATCCACATGGTCTCCCCGGACGCGGTGGCCGACTCGGTCGGTACCGAACAACCGGGTACCGATCCCAGCGACCACGTGATCTTCACCATCGACGACGACGTGTGCACCCGGTGCGCCCTGTGCGTCGACCGTTGCCCCACCGGCGTGATCATCCTCGGTAAGTGCAGCGACGCGCCGGCCGATGGCGACGCCCACCAGCGCACCAACACCCACGGATACGGCTACGGGATGCGGTTGGGCTGATCGATGCACGCACGAACGACCGTCCGACAGGAAAGCCGACACCGTGGCTGACGACAAGAAGCCAACCGGACAGGCACTACAGGAACAGTTGGGCCAGCTGACCGACCAGGTCCAGGGTTCCCAGGCCTGGAGCTCCATCTTCCGCCCCGGGTCGATCTTCCGAAAGGGCTACAACGACAGCCCCCGTAACCGGTCCTACGTGATCATGAATAGCGTCCTCTACCACCTCCACCCCGTGAAGGTGAAACGGCACGCAGTGAAGGTCAGCTACACCCTTTGCCTGGGTGGCCTGAGTTTCTTCCTGTTCATTCACCTGACCGTCACCGGCATCTTCCTGATGTTCTTCTACCGGCCGACTACCGCCATGGCATGGTCCGATATCCAGACCCTGCAAACCGCGGTCGGTTTCGGCCTGCTGGTGCGCAACATGCACAGATGGGCGGCCCACCTCATGGTGCTGTCCGTATTCCTTCACATGGCCCGGGTCTTCTACCACGGGGCCTACAAACCGCCCCGGGAGTTCAACTGGGTAATCGGAGTCATGCTGCTGCAGTTCACCCTTCTCCTGTCGTTCACCGGCTACCTACTCCCATGGGACCAGTTGGCCCTCTGGGCGGTGACGGTGGGAACGAACATGATCGGCTTCACGCCCGTGTTTGGTGACCAGGTCCGGTTCGTGCTGCTCGGCGGCGTCGAGATCGGCACCGACACCCTGCTCCGCTGGTACACCCTCCACGTCCTGATGCTCCCGTTCGTTCTTGTCATCTTCCTGGCGATTCACTTCTGGCGAGTCCGCAAGGACGGCGGCATCTCGGGCCCGCTGTAGGTCGGGGACAGACGACATGACCGAGATTCCTGAACATCTCCGGAAGAGGGCCGAGGCCGCCCGGGCCAAAGCACAGGTCGATGCGGGTGGCGGTACGCCGTCGGCCGAAGCGCCGGCTGGTGACGCCCCGGCCAGTGACGCCCCGGCCGTCGATGAGAAGATCCCCGGACACCTCCTGGACCGGGGTACGCCGGCCTCCGACCTGCCGGCCCCGCCGACCGGCGGACCGGCCGTCCCAACTGGGGGCAGTGGTCCTGATGGGCACAACCAGCGACTGTTGACCGTCGTCAAGTCGGGCTCTATCCAGGACACCAAGGCCACCCCGCAGGACAAGGTCCATGTCTGGCCCCACCTACTGCTAGCCGAGTTCCTAGCCGCTCTGGCCGTCACGGCGTTCCTACTGCTCTTCTCGATCGTCGTGAACGCCCCGCTGCTGGAACTGGCCGACTTCAACAAAACACCGAACCCGTCGAAGGCCCCGTGGTACTTCCTTGGTCTGCAGGAACTCCTCACCATGTTCCATCCGATGGTGGCTGGTGTGACCATCCCCGGCATTGGCCTGTTCCTCCTCATCCTGGCGCCCTACATCGACAAGAACCCGTCGAAGCGCCCTGAAGACCGCAAGTTCGCCATCTCCCTGATGAGCGTTCACCTCATGTTCTGGGCCGTTCTGGTCATGATCGGATCGTTCTTCCGAGGTCCTGGCTTCAACTTCGTCTTCCCGTGGAACTCTGGCGTCTTCTTCGAGTTGTGATCGCCGTGCATCTCCGTACCCCGATCGTCCTCCTGATGGACCACAGGAACTGACCATGGGCGTCGCCATCGCTGTCGTGCTGCTGGTCGTCCTAGCTGCTGTCGTATTAGTCAGCGCATCGAAGCGACGCGACCGCAGCGCTGCCGGCCTTTCGCGAGAGACCCGGAAGCGGGACAGGGCCAACCCAGTGCTCGCCGGACCGAGCTCGTCGGCCCCGACCGGTCGCGAGGTGGAAGCAGCCGCCGCGGCCGAGCGCTCGGACGATGTGGTCACCGTCGAGTCGGCCCCGCTCGAGCCATTCGTGGCTCCCGACCCAATGGCCCTAGGAGTCAGTCGTCGCCAGTTTTTCAACCGCAGCCTGGTCGGCATGATGGGCCTAGGCCTGTCGGGATTCGGCGGAGCCTCCCTCGCCTTTCTTTGGCCCCAGGGCGTAAGTGGCTTCGGTTCCAAGATCAAGGTCGGCAACATCGTTGAACTGCTAGCCGACATCGAGACCAGCAACGGCTTCCTCTACAAGCCTCAGGGTCGCATGTGGATCACGGCCTACCCGAACGGTGCCGTGGAGAAGGCTCGGGCCACCTACTCGGCACCCGAACTCGCAGGAATGACGGCCGGCGTTGAAGGCGGCTTCGAGGCCGGTGTTGTCGCCCTCTACCAGAAGTGTCCACACCTGGGATGCCGGGTCCCAAACTGCGTGTCATCGCAGTGGTTCGAGTGCCCCTGCCACGGTTCGCAATACAACCAGGTAGGCGAGAAGCGGGGCGGCCCGGCCCCCCGCGGCATGGACCGCTTTGCCACTTCGGTATCCAACGGCGTCCTGACCGTAGACACAGGCACCATCGTTCAGGGCCCACCCATCGGGACCAACACCACCGGCCAGGAGGCCGAGGGCCCGAACTGCATCGGCCAGGCAGACGGCCACTAGCCGGACCAGATTCACCACAACTCCGAGAACCCGATGACCACACTCCTCCTCGCAAGCACGCAGCGGACCGTCGGCTGGGTCCTGGCGTCCATTGTCCTGGTCGGGATGGGCATCTACCTCCTGTTCAACTTCCGGATCGGCAAGCGCGAGGTCGGCTCCGAGATCGAGTTAGCACCCAATCGGATCAGTCACGCCGACGACGATCTGTTGGAAACCCGCTTACTGGACCGGAACCTGGCCTGGTCGCTGGTGACCCTGACCGTGGTCTCACTGGTTCTGCCCCTCTACTGGTTGATGGAACCGGCTCGTCAGGACAACGCCGCCTACGGATGGGTCAAACGGTTCGAAAAGCGCGGGGCGAATAGCTTCGAGGAGGCTTGCGTTAGCTGTCACGGCCCGGGCGGGGTGGGTGGCGTGGCCTCCTTTACTATCGCCGGTGCCGATGGCGGTTTCGTAGCTCAGGTGGACTGGAAAGCGCCGGCACTGACCACGGTGCTGAGTCGCTTCAGCGAGTCGGAAGTGGAACACATCCTCAACTACGGCCGGCCAGGGAGTCCTATGCCTGCGTGGGGCCTTGCTGGCGGCGGGCCGATGACCTCCCAGCAGATTCATCAACTAATCGTTTACCTGCGCTCGATCCAGTTGTCGCCTGAGGACGCTGCCGCTGAGGTGGCCAGCGGCCTGGAGGTTGGCGCGAGGGCCATCGTGACTGAACGCGATTCCGGACTCACCGATTCCGCCGACATTGCCGTAGCCGTCGACGCCTGGCTCGCCCAGGCAGCTGATCCGACGAGCAGTGACTACCTTGCCTACGGAGAGTTGCTTTTCAATAACCCGGTTGCCCAGGGTGCTAATAGTTGTGCTCGGTGCCACACCCCTGGCTTTTCCTACGGTGCGTCCAGTAGCACGGCGACCGCTCAACTCATTTCCGAATGGCCACTTCTCGCTGAGACTGGGATCCTGACCGGGTATCAGCCCGGTGCTGGACATGTCGGCCCGAGCCTGGCTGGTGTCGAGACCCACTTCTCGACGCCAGCCAGCCAAGAAGATTTCATCCGGAGCGGGTCCGAGGTTGGGGTTGGTTACGGCAACGCTCGTGCAGGAACCGGAGGGATGCCCGGGTTCGGCGGACGGGTCGACGACCTCGACGTGATCGGCACAGTCGTCCGGTCCCGCATCCTTACCCCGGAGCAGATCGCCGCCATCGTGGCGTACGAGAGGAGCCTCTGATGGGCGCCCTGGTCACGCTGGCCGGGCTGGCCTGGGACCCGGAGATCCGCGGCATCCTGGTCGTGGCCACGGGCTTTGCCGTGCTCATGGGCTCGATCTGGCTGATCATGGCCACCAACTCCGGCGTCCGGCTGGCCACTCTGCTGGCGACAGCCGCCCTCATGGGCTGGATGGTCATTCTGGGCAGCGCTTGGTGGATGTACGGCTCAGGTTGGAAGGGAGACGATCCCAGTTGGAAGACGGTCGACATAAACGTGGGCGACCTGGGAGCCAGCGGCCTCGAGTTGGCCCGCATGCTGCCGAATTCCGACGAGATACCCAGCGCCTACGAACTAGTGGTGGCCTCAAACGACGCGGCGGCCGTTGCCGAGTTCGACACGCTGCCCACGGCCGCCGATAAACCAGATCTATCGGCCGATCAACTGGCTGTTCTACGAGCAGATCGGCAACTTCGCAACGAGATCGTTACGCGGTCCGAGTTAGCCGCCGTAGCCCGAAACGTCACCGACGCCGCCGGCCTGCGGTCCCTGGGTCCGTGGAGGCTGCTGGCCACCACGGAGGCAGGAGATGCCCAGGCCCAGGCGGCGGCCGACGTACTGGCCCACCCAGACCTTGGTTTCGCCAGTTCGGTCGACTACAAGCTCCTGGATGCCTACACCACGGGCGGCAAGCCGGAGCTGAAAGACGACCCGAACCGATTGGACCGGATCACCCACTGGATTGCCAGCTCGGCCCGCCTGACCCACCCGACGCGCTACACCGTGGTGCAGCTCCAAGGGGTCCTGTACCAGCCGACGGTCGCCGGTGAGGCGCCGGCCCGTCCGGTCGTCGACCCCGACGAGCCGGTGGTCTCGGTGGTCATGATCCGCGACCTCGGTTGGGTTCGCCTCCGGCCGGCCCTGGTCACCGTCGGCTCCCTCCTGATCTTCCTCGCCCTTTGCTACTGGCTCCACGTCCGAGACAAGGAGTTGATGGCCCGGCGTGAGGAGTTCGAGACAGCGAAGGCCTGATCCCGTGGCTGACATTCTGGTAACAACCCGAGTTGGGAGAGTGTGACGTGCTCGGCCAGTACTTGCCCATTGTCGTGCTCCTGGCCCTGACGTTCCTGTTCGCCGCCCTCAGTTTTGTGGTTTCGCGGCTGCTGGCCCCCCGCCGGCCCAACGACCGCAAGGCCGCCCCCTACGAGTGCGGGATCATCCCCGGCCGAGAGACCCCGGAGAGATTCCCGGTTCGGTTCTTCCTGGTGGCGATGATCTTCATCGTTTTCGATATCGAGATCATTTTCTTCTACCCGTGGGCTATCGCCCACCGGGGTCTAGGCCTGTTCGGCCTGGGTGCCGTCCTGCTGTTCTCGGCAGCCCTCTTCGAGTCGTTCATCTACCTGATCGGCAACGGAGCCCTCGAGTGGGGCCCCCTGAAGAGGCTCCAAGCCACCGAGACCGTGTCAACGTCCCGCACCAGCACCTCCACCATCCATCGTCCCGGCATCCGTCAGGTCGGCCTCGAAGGCCGTGGGGGAGAGGCCGCCTGATGGTCCGGATCCCCGGCGTGGGCGACGTGGGCGACGTGCTGAGCGACGGCCTGGAGGGCCTCGAGCACAACTTCATAACCTCCCGCGTCGAGGACCTTGTGAAGTGGTCGCGGGCCCGCAGCTGTTGGCCGGCAACCTTCGGTCTGGCTTGTTGTGCCATCGAGATGATGGCCACCGGTGCTGCTCATTACGACCTAGCCCGCTACGGGATGGAGGTCTTCCGGGCCTCCCCCCGCCAGGCCGACCTGATGATCGTGGCCGGACGGGTCTCCCAGAAGATGGCGCCCATCCTCCGCCAGATCTACGACCAGATGATGGAGCCCAAGTGGGTCATCTCCATGGGTGTATGCGCCTCCAGCGGGGGCATGTTCAACAACTACGCCATCGTCCAGGGCGTCGACCAGGTGGTTCCGGTGGACGTCTACGCGCCCGGCTGTCCGCCTGGCCCCGAGACCCTGATGCACGCCATCCTCACCCTGCACGACAGCATCCAGAGCGGTGAGCTGACCCGCCGACGCGATACCAACGGTGGGGGAGCGGCAATCCAGGTCGAGGCACAGCCGGCGACCGACCAGCCGGTGGAGTTGGCCCCCAGGTGAGCGACCCGACCCCGGACGGAACGGATACGGCACCGACGGCGAAGGATGACCCAGTTGTCCCGACGGCCTGGGGTGTCCCGGTAGTCGAATCCGGTGGCCAGACCGTCCTGCACCCCCCGGTCGACCGGTGGCTGGAGACGGTGAAAGCCTGCCAGGACGACGGCTTCTGCATGGCCATTGACCTGGTCGCCGTGGACTACTCAGCCCACCCGGGGCGCACCGACCTCCCATCCGGTATCAAACCCGAACGGTTCGAGGTGGTGGCCAGCCTGATTTCCCACGCCTCGGGGCGCCGGGTCCGACTCCGCACCCAGGTGCCGGAGCACGACCCGGTGGTGCCATCGCTCTTCGACCTATTCCCCGGCACCGAGGCCATGGAACGCGAGGCCTGGGACCTAGTGGGGGTGGCCTTCGACGGCCACCCCGATCCGACCCGCATCCTTCTACCGGAAGACTGGGAGGGCCATCCGCTACGACGCGACGTCGCCATGGGCAGGATCCCAGTCCAGTTCCGCGACGCTCCGGCAGCCCGGTGAGCGGTATGGCCGACGAACTGGTAGACGCCGACGGCGGACCGGACTCCGGCACCGGGACCGACCTGGGGTCAGCCGAACGCGTTCGCCGCCGCGACGAGACCAGTGCCGTGCTCCGGCTGAGTGAGGCCGAGGCGGCCGTCCTAGCCGGCGGCCCGGACGACCCGCCAGCCGGAGATGCCTCCGACCAGCGGATGATCCTGAACATGGGTCCTTCCCACCCGTCCACCCACGGGGTGCTGCGCCTCCTGCTGGAGATGGAGGGGGAGACCGTGCTGCGCTCCAAGCCGGTCATCGGGTACCTCCACACCGGAATGGAGAAGACAGCCGAGGACCTGACCTACCTCCAGGGACCGACCAACGTCACCCGCATGGACTACGCAGCGCCTCTGTTCTCCGAGCTGGCGTTCTCTCTGGCTGTCGAGAACCTGCTTGACCTGGAGGTTCCACTCCGGGCCACTTGGATCCGGATGCTCATGTGCGAGCTAAACCGGGTCTCCTCCCACCTGTTGTTCCAGGCCACCAATGGCATGGACCTAGGTGCCGTGTCGATGATGATCTACGGCTGGCGAGAGCGTGAAGAGGTGCTGCGCTTCTTCGAAAAGGTCACCGGCCTCCGGATGAACCACAACTACATCCGTCCTGGCGGGGTAGCTGCTGACCTCCCGGAGGGCTGGCAGGCCGACGTGCGGCGCCTGCTGGACCTGATCCCACCACGACTCGACGAGTACGACACTCTGCTGACCGGCCAACCCATTTTCCGGGAGCGCCTTCAGGGGGTGGGAGTGATGAACCCGGCCGAGGCACTGGCCCTTTCGGCCACTGGTCCCATCCTCCGCTCCACGGGATACGCCTGGGACCTGCGCCGCGACGAGCCGTACCTGGCCTACGACGAGGTCGAGTTTGACGTCATCGTGGGTACTCACGGCGACGCCTTTGACCGGTACGCCATTCGCCTGAACGAGATTCGGGAGTCGCTCCGCATTGTCGAGCAGATTCTGGATCTCATGCCTGGGGGCGACTTCCGGGCCCAGGACAAGAAGGTCACCCCGCCGCCCCGGTCCCGCATCGACGAGTCGATGGAGGCCCTGATCCACCACTTCAAAATTTTCACCGAGGGCTTCCACGTTCCCGAGGGCGAAACCTACGCTGCCGTGGAATCCCCCCGTGGAGAAGTGGGCTGCTACCTGGTGTCGGACGGTGGACCGAAGCCGTACCGGATGCACATCCGGGGTCCGAGTTTCGTCAACCTCCAGACACTGCCCCACCTCATGGAGGGGGGCCTGATCGCTGACGGCGTGGCCGTGATCTCGTCGGTCGACCCCATCATGGGTGAGGTGGACCGGTGAGTTACTTCGATCCGGCGAACGAGCGGACGGCTCGCGAAGTCATCGACCGTTACCCGCGTCCCCGGTCGGCGGTCATCCCGCTGCTCCACCTGGCCCAGGAGCAGGAGGGGTGGGTCACCCCGGCGGCCATGACCCAGATCGCCGAGATGACCGGAACCACGGCAGCCGAGGTCCTGGGGACCGGCAGCTTCTACGAAATGTTCAAGTTCCATCCCGTAGGCAGGTATCTGGTCGGCGTCTGCACCAACGTGTCGTGTCAACTTCTGGGGGGCGAGGAACTGCTCCACCACGCGGAGGGGTCCCTCGGGGTTAAGGCCGGCGGAACCAGCGACGATGGCCTGTTCACCGTGGAGGATGTGGAGTGCGTGGCTGCCTGCTCCGAGGCGCCGTGCTTCACCGTGAACCACCGCTACTTCCACCGAGCCGATATCGACACCCTGGACGAGGTGGTAGCCGACCTCCGGGCGGGTCGCAGCCCGCTTCCCCGCGGCGCAGCGGGGGACGACGGCGACTTGCCGGTCCACGGGACTCTGGCCCGGGTTCGCCAGCACATCCCGGATGACCGGCGGGCCGGCATCGTTCCTCCTGAGGAGGTTGACGGGCCTCCGGCCTGGCTCCTCGCTGACGAGGCCGAGTGATCATGCCCTCTACCTACGTCCCCCACGCCGCGGGATACGTCGACAACGACGGGCCGAAGATCGTCACCTCGCGGTTCGGTCACGAAGACTCCTTCACCTTGGAGCGGTCGCTGGCCACCGGCGGCTACGAGGGCCTCCGGGCTGCTCTAGGCATGCGCCCGGCCGACGTCCACGCCGAGGTCCGCGACGCCACCCTGCTAGGACGAGGCGGCGCCGGGTTCCCGGCAGGTGTCAAGTGGGGCTTTTGCCCTGAGGGCGTGTGGCCCCGCTACCTGGTGGTCAATGGTGATGAGAGCGAGCCCGGTACCTACAAGGACCGGCTACTCATGGAGCGCGACCCCCACCAGCTGATCGAGGGGTGTCTCATCGCTTGCTACGCGCTCGGGTTGTCCCAGTGCTTCCTGTACGTGCGAGGCGAGATGGCCTTGGCCCAGGAGCGAATTGCCACCGCGTTGAACGAGGCGTATGCCGCGGGCTACGTGGGCCGCAGCGTGCTGGGCAGTGCCTTCTCGGTGGACGTCACCCTCCACTGGGGGGCCGGCGCCTACATCGTGGGCGAGGAGACGGCGCTTATCGAGAGCCTGGAGGGCAACCGGGGGATGCCCCGCATCAAGCCCCCGTATTTTCCGGCGGCCATTGGCCTTTACGGGAAACCGACCATCGTGAACAACGTGGAGACCCTGGCCAACGTGCCGTGGATTCTCCGCCACGGGGCCGGCGCCTACCGGAAGTACGGGTCCGAGGCTTCGCCCGGCACCCGCCTATTCACCGTGTCAGGGCACGTGGAACGGCCCGGTGTGTACGAGGTCGAGCACGGCATCACCACATTCCGCGACCTCATCTACGGCGAGGCCTACTGCCGGGGCATCCGAGACGGCAAGCAGCTCAAGATGTTCATCCCGGGAGGCGGGTCGGCCCCCTGGTTCTTCGAGGAGCACCTAGACCTACCCCTGGAGGCCCGCGACGTAGGCCAGGCCGGGTCCATGCTCGGGTCAGGGGCCATCATCGTGATGGACGAGACCACCGACGCCGTGCGGGCCTGCCACCGGATGGTTCGGTTCTTCGCCCGGGAGTCGTGCGGCAAGTGCTCACCGTGCCGCGAGGGCACGGGATGGGCGGAGAAAGTCCTCCTCCGCATCCTGGACGGCCACGGTCGCCCTGCCGACATCGATCTCCTGTTGGACGTGGGTGACAACATCAGCCCCGG